>Ga0364860_10181_pt1 | contig 49310 bp, 35 predicted proteins | sample ExccelAu500001D4_FD_206916 | JGI IMG/M metagenome (GOLD analysis project Ga0364860, IMG submission 206916) | Enriched cells from Trout Bog Lake Hypolimnion, Wisconsin, USA - BchlTB.Aug20.5000.01 .D4 | ecosystem: Environmental > Aquatic > Freshwater > Lake > Hypolimnion/Profundal zone | place: USA...
CGGTAAAAAAATCCGTGTGACTGCAGAACGGAATCCTGCTGACCTGAAATGGGGAGAAGTTGGTGCAGAATATGTTGTTGAATCAACCGGCCTTTTCCTTGAAAAATCCAAATGTCAGGCACACATTGATGCTGGTGCCAAAAAAGTTATTATGTCGGCTCCTTCCAAGGACGATACCCCAATGTTTGTAATGGGTGTTAACAACCTGAAGTACACATCTGATATGAACTTCGTATCAAATGCATCTTGTACTACAAACTGTCTCGCTCCAATCGCAAAGGTACTGAACGACAATTTTGGTATTGTTGAAGGTTTGATGACAACCGTTCATGCTACCACAGCAACTCAGAAAACAGTTGACGGCCCATCCGGCAAAGACTGGCGTGGTGGTCGTGGTGCAGGTCAGAATATCATCCCATCTTCGACCGGTGCTGCAAAGGCTGTTGGTAAAGTTATTCCAGAATTGAACGGTAAACTTACCGGTATGGCTTTCCGTGTTCCAACTCCTGACGTTTCAGTGGTTGACTTAACCGTCCGTTTGGAAAAACCAGCTTCTTACAAGGCCATCTGCGCTGTTATGAAAGCTGCTGCTGAAGGCGATTTAAAAGGTATTCTTGGTTACACCGAGGATGAAGTTGTATCTACCGACTTCCAGACAGACCCACGTACCTCTATCTTTGATGCAGGTGCTGGTATCGGTTTAAATGACCATTTCGTTAAGGTTGTTTCATGGTATGACAATGAGTGGGGTTATTCAAACAAAGTTGTTGACCTTGTTGCTCACATGTACTCTGTTGACCATAAGTAAGCCAAGGCTTCTTACAACATAAATCCTAAAACCTGTCAGACATTGTCTGGCAGGTTTTTTTTGTATATTAAATCTTCATTCAAGAATCATTATCTTTGATTTTAAATAATTACCATGATAACAAAAACTCAAACAAAAAATTCGTTGGAAAATCTTCCTGAGAATGTAACAGTTGATCAAGTCATTGATCAACTGTTATTTATAGAGAAAATCCAAAAAGGTTTGGATGATTCGAAGAATGGTCGAATCAATTCAAAAAGAAGAGGCTAAAGAGAAATTAAGTAAATGGATAAAATAATTTGGACAGATAACGCTCTTCAGGATTTAATTGATATTGGCGATTATAGATCTCTAAAGATTCTGAAAAATATGCCCAATTAACCATTAATCGTTTATTTGATTCAGTTGATGAATACAGAATCGACGTTGAAAGAGTTCATAATTGTTCCAGATCGATTGAAAATTCCTTCAATTTCTGAATTATTCAGAAATTGAAGGAAACAAAAAACTTCCGGAAAAAGTCTCACTGGAATTCATTGATGCAACACAAATAAATCGGCTCTTTGGCATTCTCTATCTAAAAACCTTCATTTTTTCATTCATTCATTTTTTCATTTTCACAAACTCTGAAAAAAGCGTTTACACGTATATCACTTCTCCCCTTCGCCAGATCTCACCCTCACCCCTTCGCCCCGTCTGTCAAAATAAATTTCATAGAGACGCACGGCTGGGCGTCTCTACAACGCCCCGTCGCCAGATCTCTCCCTCCTTCTGTCTCTCCATTCAATTTTAAATCCCGCCACCATTCTGATTTCCAGGCTTGTCCTTCTTACCCTTTAGGGCTTCAATCTGTTCATCCACAGCGTCACCGATCTTAAGACCCGCCACTCTGACCTTCTTAATGATTTCACTGACCTGATCTTCAGTCTTATCCTTCAGGTTTTCAAATTTGGCGCCCATCTCCCCGCTGTGAAATTCCTGGGATTTGGTTTCCATCACCTCTTCAACCTTCCCTATAGCTTCTGAAATCTTTCCAAAAGCATCACTTTTTTTAAATTTATTGAACTTGTCAGAAAAGAAATCCTCAGCCTTGTCAGCCAGTTTCTTTCCCTTATTGATCAGTTCGTCGGCTTTGTCAGAAAATTGATCATCCTCTTTTGGCTCATTTTTATCACTCATTCTATTTTGTTTTTTTGATTATTTTAACTCCTAAATTACTACAAAATTTCCTAAATCATAATGCCTATCTTTGCAGACTAAATCAGCGGTCATGTCTGAAAACAGAATTTGTAAATTATTTGGCATTAAATACCCCGTAATCCAGGGGGGAATGGTATGGTGTTCAGGCTGGAGACTTGCATCGGCAGTGAGCAATTGCGGTGGATTGGGACTGATTGGGGCAGGATCCATGCATCCAGAGACCTTTGAGGAACATGTGCGCAAGGCAAAACTTGCAACCAATCAGCCAATTGGCGTGAATATTCCATTATTTTATCCCCAGGTTGATGCGCTTATGGATATTATTCTCCGGGAAAATGTCGGAATCGTATTTACCTCTGCGGGATCGCCTAAAAAATATACCTCACTGCTTCATGATCATGGAATCATTGTGGCACATGTGGTCTCCTCCGCGGCGTTTGCGGCTAAAAGTGAAACTGCCGGAGTAGATGCCATCGTTGCGGAAGGGTTTGAAGCAGGCGGACATAACGGCCGGGAGGAAACCACCACATTAACGCTGATTCCGCGCGTAAGAAAGGAGACCTCGCTCCCATTGATGGCGGCCGGCGGAATTGCAACGGGAAAGGCGATGCTGGCTACCATGATCCTGGGTGCCGATGGCGTCCAGATCGGATCCAGGTTTGCTGTCTCACAGGAGTCCTCTGCACATGAAAATTTTAAAAACTATGTTGTGAATTCCGGGGAAGGTGACACCTTTTTATCTTTAAAGGATCTGACACCAGTGAGGCTTCTCCGGAATAAATTCTTTGAACTCGTCCGGCAGGCAGAAAGCAGCGGTGCTTCAACCGAAGAGCTTCGGCAATTACTGGGCAAAGGACGATCAAAAAAGGGGATTTTCGAAGGGGATCTTGATGAGGGTGAACTCGAAATTGGTCAGGTGGCATCGCTTATCGACCAGGTTCTCCCCGTGTCGGAAATCATGAATAATCTTCTCTCAGAATATCGGGCAGCACGCACAGAACTGCAAAACTCTTTATCATACCAATTCGATACCGAATGATTCAATTTGAAAAAACGATCCTGGCAAACGGCCTTCGTGTGATTGTCCATACCGATCGTTCCACCCCCTTTGTTGCAGTAAATGTCTGTTACAATGTCGGAGCAAAACACGAGGATTCTTCCAGAACCGGTTTCGCCCATCTTTTCGAGCACCTCACCTTTGGCGGATCAAAGCATGTCCCCGATTTTGATACGCCGATCCAAAATGTGGGTGGAACGAATAATGCCTTTACCACCAATGATATCACGAATTACTATATCACTGTTCCAGCCAATAATATTGAAACCGCGTTATGGCTGGAATCGGACCGGATGGTTGGTCCCAAATTTACAAAGAAAGGACTGGAAGTTCAACGCAAAGTGGTCATTGAAGAGTTCAGGCAACGCAACCTGAATAAACCGTATGGAGATACCTGGCATCTGCTGCGTGACCTTTCCTATAAAGTTCATCCTTACCGATGGCCGACCATTGGCCTAACCCCCGAACACATTGAACAGGCAACCCTGGAGGAAGTCAAAGATTTTTTCTTCCATCACTATGCCCCAAACAATGCGGTTCTTGTGATTACAGGTAATATCACACCCGACCATGCATTCCGTATGGCGGAGAAATGGTTCAGCGATATTCCCGAGCGAGAAATAAAAAACCTTGCGATTTTTCCGGAGCCTGTTCAAACCCAGGGACGGGAGCTTACGGTGCATCGCGATGTACCTATAGATACTTTTTATGTGGCCTGGCATATGAGTTCCAGGCTGGATAAGGATTTTTATGCGGCTGATCTTCTTTCGGACATTTTATCGGGGGGAAATTCGTCACGCGTCGAGGAACGGCTGGTTAAGGGGCAAAAACTGTTTGCCGAGGCAGATGTGTTCCTGAGCGGAGAAAATGATCCGGGCTTATTTATAGCCACCGGAAAGCTGAACGATGGGGTCAATTTTGAATCCGGGCGTCAGGCGCTGATTGAGGAGGTTTTGAAATCGGCCGAAACAGAGGTAACCCCGCATGAACTTGAAAAAGTCAAGAATAAGGTGGAAGCAGAACAGGTCTTTAACGAGATCGGTTACCTGGAAAAAGCGATGCAGCTGGCGGCATATGAAATTCTGGGCGATGCAGGACAAATAAACCGGCAGGCAGATCATTACCGGAATGTCTCAGCTGATGATATCCGGAAGGTTGCCTCAGGAATCCTGCGCCCGGAGAATTGCAATTTATTAAATTATTTATCTTTAAAGAAATAATCGATGACCTTAAAAAGAAATAATCCACCGCCAGTATTTGGGGTTGATGGGGTGGAATATATCGAACCAAACCGGTTTATACTGGATAACGGAGTCGAATTATTTACCATGAAAAGTGGTGACCAGGAAGTGGTCAAGATTGATTTTTCTTTCAGGGCAGGAAGCTGGTACGCCCAGTCCCGGTTAGACAGCATTATGGCTGCTCTGATGCTTCAGGAGGGGACCAAAACATTGAAAGCATCAGAAATTGCCAATACCTTCGATTTTTATGGCGCCCAGTTTTCATCCTCCTCTTCCTACGATTACAACTATATTACGCTGCTTTCGCTGAAAAAATACCTTCACCACCTTCTTCCATTGGTTTCGGAAATCATCCGGAATTCATCATTTCCCGAAGAGGAATTCGAGATCGTGCGCCAAAAAAGAAAGCAACGGGCGATTGTCGATAGCGGAAGGGTCGGTCTGATTGCCCAAAAAGGTTTCCTGCGCAATTTATTTGGCGAAGGTCATCCTTACTCTCCGGTTGGCTCTCCTGAATTCTTTGATACCATCTCCTTAAGTGATGTCAAATCGCATTACGACAACTTTTACAGGTCTGACAATATGACCATTACGGCATCAGGATTTGTTGATTCTGAAGTGATTCAGTTAATTACCGGGAATTTCAGTTCGACATGGGGGAATTCTGACACGGCAGAACGGGAAAATATTCAGCAGTTACCCATAGCCGATAAATTGGTCTTTATCGAGAAAGAAGGGGCCAATCAAAATGCAGTGGCTATCGGAAAGCTCTTCCCAACACAGAATCATCCCGATTTCCCGGGTATTAAATTGCTTTGCACCATATTGGGAGGTTATTTCGGATCACGACTGATGTCAAACATACGGGAGGATAAAGGATACACCTATTCGATCCAGGCTTCACCAATCTCATTTCTGCATCATGGGGTATTTCTGATTTTCGCCGAGGTAAAGACTGATAAAACAGAGGCGACTGTAAAAGAGATTTTTCATGAAATGGAAAAGCTTAATTCAGAGCTCATTACAGAAAAGGAGTTGATTCCTATTCAGAATTATCTGCTTGGTCGTATTCTGGAAGATTTTGATGGTCCGTTTGCACGGGCTCAGACATTCTCATCTTTGCGTGAGGTGAATCTCGATTTTGAGTTTTACGACCGGTTGATTCATGCCATCAAAACAACCACGCCTCAGGAGATCAGGGAACTTTCGCAAAAATACCTGGCTCCGGAAACGATGAGCACGATCATTGCGGGAATCAGGTAAAACGATAATTAGGCAATTAGACAATTAGGCAATTAGACAATTAGGCAATTAGACAATTAGGCAAATAGATGATTAGGCAATTAGATGATTAGGCAATTAGATGATTTGAAAATTTGAAAATGAAACGATATGTTAATTTTCAATCTCATAACTTATATCTCCCCTTTCAAATATTGACTCTTTTATCAATCAGATAGGCATTTCGTTCCGCGCCACTCCGGGAAATCAGTTCACCCAGAAAACCGGCTAAAAACAGTTGTGTCCCTAAAATCATTAAGGTGAGTGCAAGATAGAAATAGGGATCCTGCGTGATCCGTTCAATTAAAACACCGTTTGCCAGCCGGATTAATTTATAGATTCCCATCCAGCCTATAGCCAAAAATCCCAACAGGAACATCAGCGAACCGAGTGTTCCAAAAAGGTGCATGGGTCGTTTCCCGAACCTTGATATGAAGGAGATGGACATCAGATCGAGGTAACCAAAGATAAAACGGCTCAGACCAAATTTGGTCACTCCGTATTTTCGGGCCTGGTGCTGAACGACGCACTCTCCTATTTTCGAGAATCCGGCCTGTTTAGCCATATAGGGGATGTAACGGTGCATTTCACCATAGACCTCAATACTCTTCACCACATCCAGCTTATAGCCCTTCAGTCCGCAATTAAAGTCATGAAGTTGAATACCTGTCACCCAACTGGCCGTAGCATTATAGATTTTGCTTGGCAAAGTTTTTGAAAGGGGATCAAACCGCTTTTTCTTCCACCCGGATACCAGATCGAATCCTTGTTCTTTAATCATTTTAAAAAGAACAGGGATTTCCTCCGGACTATCCTGAAGATCGGCATCCATGGTGATCACCACCTCTCCCAGAGCTTCTTCGAACCCGGTATGAAGTGCAGCTGATTTTCCGTAATTCCGTCGAAACCGAACACCTTTTAACTGACTATCGGTGGCAGACATTTTTTCAATCCAGTCCCATGATCCATCGTTACTGCCATCATCAATCATGATTATTTCGTACGAAAACTGATTGGCGACCATGACTTTTGTAATCCACTGATGCAATTCAGGCAACGATTCAACCTCGTTATAGAGCGGAATGAGAACAGATATATCCATTTGAAAGTTTTTTACACGTCAATCCTTATTCGACCCCATGGAAAGGATCAGTCGATTGCTTCTTAAAGAAAATCCCCAAGACCAGGGAGAACAGGAAGCCATAAAAGGTAACTGATATAAGCTGAGCAAAGGAATAAAATACCGGACTCATCAGTTTCCGGTACATCGGCATCAGGGCGTCTATTTGATTTTCGGAAACGCCACCCTTGACAAATTGCTCTTCCAGGAATGATAAAAACTTATCGGTAAGGGTTTTGTCAACCAATTTAAAAAGCACAAAGGTGAAAAACGCATAAATAAGAGAGGCAAACAATGCCTGCAATGTTCCCAATCCCAGAGCCTTGCCATAAGACATACCAACTTCGGCATGATTTTCACGATAGGTTTTCATAGCCAGGATAAGGCCGCCAATAATGATTGCGTAGGTGATGTAGCCACAAAATTGTGAAAATGGAATGCCCATCACATAAAATATAACCGCATTTAAAATAAGGGCCAAACCCATGTAGAGGCCATAACTCATGGCTAATGGGGTAACTGAATTGCTTTGATTTTCCATGACTGCTTAAGTTTTGATGCAAACATAAGACAAATATCCCTTATTTACATCAGATCCGGTGACTAAAAACGAAAGGGAGAATCTAGTTACTCAATATAAAATCCTGACAGCAAATTGTTTAAATTTTATTCCTGAAAAAAAACGTACTAAATATCCATTTTATTTGGTACAAGGGGTTTTTTTCATACTTTTGCGGCGGGTAAGTCCTGCACGATCAGCTCCTGTTGAACCCCCCCAGGGCCGGAAGGCAGCAAGGGTAGATGGTCGTAGCGGTGCGATGCAGGTAGCTTACCCACTTGCCGAATTAGCTCAGTTGGCCAGAGCACGTGATTTGTAATCTCGGGGTCGTCAGTTCGAATCTGACATTCGGCTCATCTAGTTCTTAACGTAATTAAGTCCGGGCGCGACTCAAAGTACCACCCGGATTCGGTTAACAAAAATCAACGGAATCTTCGGGGAGATACCAAAGCGGCCAACTGGGGCAGACTGTAAATCTGCTGGCGTATGCCTTCGTAGGTTCGAATCCTGCTCTCCCCACAATTTCGTCCTATTCATTTAAAATATAAAAGCGGGAGTAGCTCAGTTGATAGAGCATTAGCCTTCCAAGCTGAGGGTCGCGGGTTTGAGTCCCGTCTCCCGCTCTAATATTATAAAAGTCCGAGCCCCACTCTAAGTGGGACCCGGACTTTTTGCTTTTAGTCACACCCGGACTTAAGTTTCATCAATTGCATTTTGTTATTTTTTGTTGTATATTTGAATGTACTCATTCTTTATTTAGGGTTTATAACAAAGGGAGGGTTTCGAAAGGGGCCCTCTTTTTCATTCGTATAAATTGTGATTAACTTTCTATTATTCTGAAATTTACCCGGGGCGCAACTTTATTGCTCGTCAATAGTACGGTGTCCACTGTTTCAATCCACGCGCCCGCACGGGGCGCGACCGCGTTTTAAACGCAAACCAAAAACCAAAAGGCGTTTCAATCCACGCGCCCGCACGGGGCGCGACTCAGATTTTTATTTTGGTGTTCGTGCAAATATTAGTTTCAATCCACGCGCCCGCACGGGGCGCGACTTAGCTTCATTAGCCGCATTTGTGGAACTATATGCAGTTTCAATCCACGCGCCCGCACGGGGCGCGACATGAATATGAGGCCTCATTGTATTAAGCCAAATGGTTTCAATCCACGCGCCCGCACGGGGCGCGACTAAGGTGTTGTCCGATGAGAATTATTCTTTATTAGTTTCAATCCACGCGCCCGCACGGGGCGCGACCGGCCAGGTCGAAGGATGGCGGACTAAAGCGAATGTTTCAATCCACGCGCCCGCACGGGGCGCGACAGGTATCCAGGGCAGACTTGGCCTTATTAATCAGTTTCAATCCACGCGCCCGCACGGGGCGCGACGCAGTAATCGAAATCAAAACGAACAATAAACCAAGTTTCAATCCACGCGCCCGCACGGGGCGCGACCTGGTAGCGCTTTAGTATTATCATTGGCTACATCAGTTTCAATCCACGCGCCCGCACGGGGCGCGACAAATTTTTTCATAGTGCTTTAATTGTAAAGATTGTTTCAATCCACGCGCCAGCACGGGGCGCGACGTGGTCTAATACAGTGGGAATCAATTCAACAGGAGTTTCAATCCACGCGCCCGCACGGGGCGCGACGTCACAATACATTAATCTGTAATCATTGCGAGGACGTTTCAATCCACGCGCCCGCACGGGGCGCGACTTCCTTTAACTGGGCGTTGTCAACATTGGCTATGTTTCAATCCACGCGCCCGCACGGGGCGCGACAAATTTCACCAGTATCAAAGTCAGCAACACATAACGTTTCAATCCACGCGCCCGCACGGGGCGCGACTATCCTCGAACCGTTTTATCCCGTTATCAATATGTTTCAATCCACGCGCCCGCACGGGGCGCGACGGTTAGCCCAACGGCATCGCTTGGTAGTGGATCGGTTTCAATCCACGCGCCCGCACGGGGCGCGACATCTATTTTGTCATCGTTTTCCAAATCGACAACAGTTTCAATCCACGCGCCCGCACGGGGCGCGACAAGTCCGCAAGTAGTCCCTAACGAAATAGCAGTAGTTTCAATCCACGCGCCCGCACGGGGCGCGACATTACAGTTGCAATAGAGTAAAGGTAAAATCAATGTTTCAATCCACGCGCCCGCACGGGGCGCGACGGCATGATATCATCCTGGTGTTTTATTCCTTTCAGTTTCAATCCACGCGCCCGCACGGGGCGCGACGTCATCACCGGAAGATCCGCACCTGTAGCAATCGTTTCAATCCACGCGCCCGCACGGGGCGCGACATCAACTCATGAAAGTCAAACCCGGTCATGAACGTTTCAATCCACGCGCCCGCACGGGGCGCGACTTTTTGGATACCAGAAGCAAAGGTTCTTGAAAAAGTTTCAATCCACGCGCCCGCACGGGGCGCGACTTACGGCTCCCAGAACCGTGGCCGAAATAGCCATGTTTCAATCCACGCGCCCGCACGGGGCGCGACTTTGAGTGTACCTGTTTCGGATGATTATATATACGTTTCAATCCACGCGCCCGCACGGGGCGCGACATAGTGGTTATGCTTATTTTACCGGTGATACTTCTGTTTCAATCCACGCGCCCGCACGGGGCGCGACGTATTGTTTTTCGCTCATATAATACAGATATTTAGTTTCAATCCACGCGCCCGCACGGGGCGCGACCTTCAATAACGGTTAATACCGTCTTGTCCAATTCGTTTCAATCCACGCGCCCGCACGGGGCGCGACTTGTTTGTCCTCCACCAACAGAAGTCCCAATAAATGTTTCAATCCACGCGCCCGCACGGGGCGCGACATTACAACTGCAATAAAGTAAAGGTAAAATCAATGTTTCAATCCACGCGCCCGCACGGGGCGCGACATAGATTTCGCGATAACCACAATAGGCTAAAAGTGTTTCAATCCACGCGCCCGCACGGGGCGCGACTCCCTAACGAAATAGCAGTAGAAGGTAAAAATTGTTTCAATCCACGCGCCCGCACGGGGCGCGACGACACCTTTGGACTAATGGACAAAGATGATTTAGTTTCAATCCACGCGCCCGCACGGGGCGCGACGGGATAAGATATGGCAGAAGGATTTGTAGACGTGTTTCAATCCACGCGCCCGCACGGGGCGCGACCAACCACACCAGCCTCAATATTCATAGCTGCCGAGTTTCAATCCACGCGCCCGCACGGGGCGCGACAAACCTGATCCGCTATCGTCCTCCATGCTGTCTGTTTCAATCCACGCGCCCGCACGGGGCGCGACATAAGTATGAGTTGCCGCCTGATGCGACAGATTGTTTCAATCCACGCGCCCGCACGGGGCGCGACATATAGATATCTGATTCACCTTTGGTGTCTGTAGTTTCAATCCACGCGCCCGCACGGGGCGCGACGTCGAGCGTTGGCGGAGCAGTACCGACACCACCGTTTCAATCCACGCGCCCGCACGGGGCGCGACCTTCAGAAATTAGGTCTCGATGACATACTTGACGTTTCAATCCACGCGCCCGCACGGGGCGCGACTTTTGGTTTTATGCAGCACAAACCGATAATGTGGTGTTTCAATCCACGCGCCCGCACGGGGCGCGACAATATCGGTAATTTGAAATTGACGGGTTGCTAGGTTTCAATCCACGCGCCCGCACGGGGCGCGACTCCTGAGCTTTTGGCTGATTGTCGGGAGTGACCCCGTTTCAATCCACGCGCCCGCACGGGGCGCGACGAAGCTCCTGAAATTCCTTAGCATTATGCTCATAGTTTCAATCCACGCGCCCGCACGGGGCGCGACCTCCTAAATGGGTGGTTGTTGCTTTGGTTAATGTTTCAATCCACGCGCCCGCACGGGGCGCGACAATAGTTTTTGAAAGTTGATTTCAATTGCAGAAAGTTTCAATCCACGCGCCCGCACGGGGCGCGACGGGATTCCACTTTCAACAGGATCGGCATGGAACGGTTTCAATCCACGCGCCCGCACGGGGCGCGACCATGAAGTTATAGTGAACACTTATGATCTGGGGGTTTCAATCCACGCGCCCGCACGGGGCGCGACTTTAGATTTCTGCAGAAACTACATCGAAAGCAGTTTCAATCCACGCGCCCGCACGGGGCGCGACCTTTTTGTTCTTCACAACGTAAAGACCAAAGATAGTTTCAATCCACGCGCCCGCACGGGGCGCGACTTTGCACCCTTAACAGTACCAAGATTTGTGGCATTGTTTCAATCCACGCGCCCGCACGGGGCGCGACTTTAAGACCTTGGAAAACAGTATAAAACTAATAAAGTTTCAATCCACGCGCCCGCACGGGGCGCGACCCTCCTAAATAGTAACTTCCATCAGGAAATTTAGTGTTTCAATCCACGCGCCCGCACGGGGCGCGACATAGCTTGTTTGCTGCTTTCTGGTCCTTCATGTTGTTTCAATCCACGCGCCCGCACGGGGCGCGACCAGGAGTCCCTGTATTAAGCCTTCCATATCAAAAGTTTCAATCCACGCGCCCGCACGGGGCGCGACCTGAATTACCAACGTCAGAAACATTGATGTCGTTGTTTCAATCCACGCGCCCGCACGGGGCGCGACTTTGTTTTGATTACCGGAACATCGGCATAAGCTTTGTTTCAATCCACGCGCCCGCACGGGGCGCGACCAGTCTGAGCGGCAGAGGTTATTTGCTTACCAAGTTTCAATCCACGCGCCCGCACGGGGCGCGACATCAATCGCTGAATTAAAAGGATTAGTAAAAGGAGTTTCAATCCACGCGCCCGCACGGGGCGCGACAAAGCTTTGACGTAAGTTACTATTCCAATAGACTGTTTCAATCCACGCGCCCGCACGGGGCGCGACTTCATTACTTTGCCTTGTAGGTTTCTGTGTAATGTTTCAATCCACGCGCCCGCACGGGGCGCGACCAGCTTTATTTTCGCCAAACATTAACCACCATCTGTTTCAATCCACGCGCCCGCACGGGGCGCGACAAATCAACATAATCAATAAAAGGTTTACCCCAACGTTTCAATCCACGCGCCCGCACGGGGCGCGACTCCTGGCCAGTTTGCAGAGTTGGGAGAAATTACTGTTTCAATCCACGCGCCCGCACGGGGCGCGACGGTGGGATTGGTAAGAGCGTCGAATACTTCAAGAGTTTCAATCCACGCGCCCGCACGGGGCGCGACTTGCCATTTAATTTGTTGATGGCTGTAAGGATTGTTTCAATCCACGCGCCCGCACGGGGCGCGACTCTGCAATTTCAGGCTGTGGCTCCTCAACGACCTGTTTCAATCCACGCGCCCGCACGGGGCGCGACTGAGGCTGCCCCCATCTCTGAGCGCTTAACCTGTGTTTCAATCCACGCGCCCGCACGGGGCGCGACCTCTTCATTATTCTTACCCAGTACCCATTTAGTGTTTCAATCCACGCGCCCGCACGGGGCGCGACCGCCTCCACTGTTTCAGAGCAGGTGATTTCAAGGTTTCAATCCACGCGCCCGCACGGGGCGCGACATTTGATAAAGTTTGTATACGATCATAGCCTCATGTTTCAATCCACGCGCCCGCACGGGGCGCGACCTCCGGCCAGATACTGGGAAAAAGATTCATTGATGTTTCAATCCACGCGCCCGCACGGGGCGCGACCCTCAAGATAGGCCTCAGATTTTTGCCCGGGCTGTTTCAATCCACGCGCCCGCACGGGGCGCGACTATATTTGGCCTTTCCATCCTTATAAAGCTCTGTTTCAATCCACGCGCCCGCACGGGGCGCGACATTCCAGTCAGTTGAACTAAGATAACCACTTGTTGTTTCAATCCACGCGCCCGCACGGGGCGCGACTGCGCTTCAAGATTAACCTCATTCATCATCTTCTGTTTCAATCCACGCGCCCGCACGGGGCGCGACTTTTAGGTAAAAACCACTAAACACAAAGATTTAAGTTTCAATCCACGCGCCCGCACGGGGCGCGACCAATACGGTCATGTAATAACGTTGGGTTAAGGCAGTTTCAATCCACGCGCCCGCACGGGGCGCGACCAGTTGCTGTAATAATGGTCGGAGCGTATTTGATGTTTCAATCCACGCGCCCGCACGGGGCGCGACCTCATACATTTCATCTGATTGATCTTCATTGAAAGTTTCAATCCACGCGCCCGCACGGGGCGCGACGTTGTGCTATTGCAAATAATGGAAGGAATAAAAGTTTCAATCCACGCGCCCGCACGGGGCGCGACTGCCAGGCACTACTGAGACGGAAATCAGAGCCCGGTTTCAATCCACGCGCCCGCACGGGGCGCGACCCCGATTATATCCGGGGATGCTTATTCCCGAAATGTTTCAATCCACGCGCCCGCACGGGGCGCGACATTCCCGGACTATGTATGACATCCCCAGATTCTGTTTCAATCCACGCGCCCGCACGGGGCGCGACGTCGTAACTGGTTCCCATATAAATACGAATTACACGTTTCAATCCACGCGCCCGCACGGGGCGCGACCAAGCAAGTGAATCTGAAAATTCACGTTATGCTCGTTTCAATCCACGCGCCCGCACGGGGCGCGACTTTAGCCTGGTAATCCAAAATCGTCTTATCTTTTGTTTCAATCCACGCGCCCGCACGGGGCGCGACCTCATCGATGACGGAGGTGATAACAGATGAGTTTGTTTCAATCCACGCGCCCGCACGGGGCGCGACTTTATTTTTCATGTTCTATAACATGTTTTAAAGCGTTTCAATCCACGCGCCCGCACGGGGCGCGACCTTGCCACCCCTCAATTGATCTCATAATGTCGTGTTTCAATCCACGCGCCCGCACGGGGCGCGACTCGCGAACCATATCAGGCGTCAAATCGCTGTTGTGTTTCAATCCACGCGCCCGCACGGGGCGCGACCAAATACGATCTTCCAAAGGCAACGGGAGCAGAGTTTCAATCCACGCGCCCGCACGGGGCGCGACACGTTGTTTCTATCTTTGGTCTTTACGTTGTGAAGTTTCAATCCACGCGCCCGCACGGGGCGCGACCCAATACAGCAGTCGGAACATGGGACACTAAGGCGTTTCAATCCACGCGCCCGCACGGGGCGCGACCACAAAGTCGAATAAAAACCTTTAAATAGTTGCTGTTTCAATCCACGCGCCCGCACGGGGCGCGACAAGCAAACATGGGTATCTATACCGTGACCTTCCTGTTTCAATCCACGCGCCCGCACGGGGCGCGACTTAAGACTCTTTTTAACTGCCCTAAGTGCTGCATGTTTCAATCCACGCGCCCGCACGGGGCGCGACGTATGATTGTTAAAATAACAATTATTAAAGTTCCGTTTCAATCCACGCGCCCGCACGGGGCGCGACTTTGGCAGGTCAATCCGAATTGCCTGTTCGACGGTGTTTCAATCCACGCGCCCGCACGGGGCGCGACTCCAAGGTCGATTTTTAATTGTGCAAGAGTCTGTTTCAATCCACGCGCCCGCACGGGGCGCGACCTACAGGCAATACCTTTATTACCGGAAGTATTGTTTCAATCCACGCGCCCGCACGGGGCGCGACCGTAGGGCCACTAAGTTAATATAAATCTGAAAGTTAAATACCATTTTCCGCGAAAGTGCAAATATTGTGGCTAAATTCCGGAAAGTGCAGATTTTTTCATCGCTAATAACCTGAAAATAAAGAGCCGCCGAAACCCCTCAATTTTGACGATCGCTTGGGGTTCGCGAACTAAATTATCATCGTATCTTCTGGATTGTAGGATGATTTGGCACCGGTATGTTTTATTCTCGATTTCCAGTTATCCCCCAACATATAATACCGGAGACTGTCCTTTTCCAAATCTATAATTGAATCCAACCGGTGTTTCAGCTCCGTAAACTGTGCCGGATCAACAAGACACTCAAAAACTGAATTCTGAACCCGCTGTCCAAAATTCACACACTGCTTGGCTACCCGACGTAACCGCTTCTTCCCCGAAGGTGTCATTGTCTCCACATCATAGGTAATTAAAACCATCATATTCTTCTACTTATTAAGAAAAACCGGATAACTATCCAAATCACCCCTCAGGTAACGCGCCAACAATAGAGCCTGACAATAGGGCAAAAGCCCAACGGGAACCATCACCTGAAGAAAAGGGTGCATAATCTCTTCCTGCTTCCGCTTTTGCCAGGCTGTTAACAGCTCTTTCCGGGTTTCATCATTCATGATTATTCCACCTGCCTCCCGTGAAATAAATCCCTTTTCATTGATTTGTTTCCTGTTAATAAGGGTAAGGACCAACCTGTCGGCAAGATATGGCCTGAATTCTTCCATCATATCGAGCGCAAGACTTTGTCTCCCCGGTCGGTCAGTGTGCAAAAATCCAACACAAGGATCGATCCCAACACTCTCTAACGCTGACCTGACCTCATGCGCTAATAATGTGTAAACAAATGACAACAGGGCATTGACATTGTCCATTGGGGGACGCCGGTTCCGCCCTTTAAAATAAAAGTCCCCCTTTTGGGCAATAATGAGATGATCAAAAACTCCAAAATAGGTATAGGCTGCCTCCCCCTCGATTCCTCTGAGAACATTATTGTCAATACACTTTAACACATGCTTTTGCTTTACACCCAACGTATTTATAGCTGCTTCAATAGCTGGGCTACTCGATTCGTTGGGATGATCGCGCAATGCCCGTTGTAAAACTGTCCTGCAATTTAAAATCTTCCCTGCAACAAAAATCCGGCTTATTTCGCCCGAAAAAAGAGGATCGTCTGCCAGACGGTATTGTTTTCTCCGTAATAATACATTCCCAGACACCGGACCCGAAACCCTACCAAGAAAATATCCGTTTTCAGATAAAAAACTGAGCCCAATATTCCGCTCAGCACACATGGCCATCAGCGATGGACTTGCTCCCAGGAATCCAAAACAGATGATCCCCTCAACATTATGGACCGGAATTCTGAAACGCTCATGGTTCTCCACTTTGATCACAATGTTTTCGCCGTCTTTACTCAGGTAAGAGCCGGGGGTCGTTACATACAAGGTATTGAGTAATTTACGCATAGTTATTGATCTTTTTCAAGTTCATTTCGCAAATAATCGGATGCTTTTATCCTGCCTGAAAGGTTCTGCGGCAGACAGATATCAACAAGAGAGCACGATTTGCAATGTGATTTATAAACGGGTAATGGCGTTATTCCATGATCAAACAGTTCATGCATTCGTCGTGCAAGGTCAAAAACTGTTTGGCGTAATTCGGGTGTGAAATCAACATGTACACGCCGGCGTGTTTCACCATAAAATAAGGAACCATCAGTGATTTCAATATTAAACATCTCCTCCAGGCAGATTGCCTGGGCGCAAACCTGTACTTCATCGCGATCATCGGGCTTTTGCTTCCCCCTCTTATATTCGACCGGATGCAATAACCACCTCCCCTCATAACCCTCAATAGGGACACCACCCTCAAGGGTATAGGTTAATTCAACAACATCTGCCCTTCCTGTAAGGCCAAGCTGACGACTGATCAATGGGAAAGCGCGGTAAGTGATTATTTTACCACGCTTATCGCTCTCCAGCGGGTCATCGACTCTTTCGTGAAGATGATTTCCTTCGGTTGTTTTTACATTTTCGGCCCATTGCTGCTCGACGTGAATCAGCGCCCATTGGCGTTCGCAAAAAGCAATGTGCTGAATACCTGAGAGCATTAAAAGATCTTCGTCGGAGTACATGTTTTATTTTATTACTTTTGTATTAACATCATCCCGATATGAAATAGCCATGATTGAGAAATCATAAATCGAAATGAATACTTACTCATGACTATTCCATGCGAATATAAAAAAACAAATTATTTACGCATGAAAGAGATAGTCTTTATAGTTGAAGAATCACAGGATGGCGGCTATTTTGCCCGGGCGGTAAATCAATCCATTATCACTCAGGGTGAAACCATGGAAGAACTCCGGAACATGATTTCGGATGCGGTACGTTGCCATTTTGAGGAAACTGAAATGCCGAAGCTGATACATCTTCAAAGATAGGGATTCATCAACTATTCCGAGTCCGACTCGGAGTCGGGCCCGGAATAATGGCTAAATTTGGATATCTTTCCACGCGTCAAAGCGGAAGTCATATCCGGCTCTCTACCCAGCAAAACGGACAACACCATATCACGATTCCCAACCACGATCCTCTAAAAATTGGAACCCTAAATGCCATACTCACCGAAGTGGCACAACATTTAGGTATTCCAAAACAGGAGTTTATAGCGCAGTTGTTCTAAAATCCATCAATTTGTTCAGGTTCCAAATCATTTAAATTTGATATTGAATACCCTCCATCGGGGTTTACCTTCAAGCTTTGATGAACTTTTGCAGATGAATGTTTTCCCGCTTTACAGCCATGATTCCACCAAATAACCTTTAAAACTTCCATACTCCCGGCAGGGCGAGCAGATGATTCATCATTTTCGAACAATTTGGGCAAAATTGATTTTATTACATCAGCATCTTCATTACTGAAACCTGTTCTTTCGGCTAACTGTGGATTAATACTTCCATAAAATACATAAATGCCCTTATCAATTCGATGTTTCATCCCCATAGTGTCGGAACTTTTCTTTCCATCGGCTGTAGTTTCACTATTTACACTTTTGGTAATTTGTATACTTTCAGAATGAATTGGCTCTATACTGAATGCTGAATGAACTGATACCGGGCCTCTTACGGGAATAGAAATACCTGTATCGCCACCAGGCTCACTTGTGTCTTCAACTTTATTCTTCTTTGAATTGGCTGATTTAAAAGCAAATACCTGCCCAAATGCTCTTACGTCAAACCACTGTTTGCAAGCAGTTTCTAGTGTCAGTTTGTCTTTTAATGCTTTGTCTGCTCTATCTTTTAAACTTTTAGCATCGTCAACCTTTCTTTCGTCGCACTGTACAAAAACAGAATATTTATAATTACCCATTTCGTCTTTGGCCTCCATCAACCGGTCACGGATTTTTCTTTTAATACAAACATCACTTATTTCGCCATAACCATCGTAATCTATACGTGGTCTGTTACCATTTAGTGGATCACCGTTAGGATTGGCTTTTGTAGAACGAATTATCACTGCAAAATCGATTTTGTTTTCTAAAGTTGTCATAATTATCAAGTATTATAAATTATTTTTTTCTGTTAGCATTTCAGATTCATTATTAGATTTTTTTGGTGCAAGGTCAAGACGTTGACAATGATAGCCCAAAAGATATGAACCGGACAAACGATCTTCTTTTTCATAATCTCCAGATTGGAATTTTTCGTGAATCTCATCCAACAGTTTTTTCATTTTGTAGAGAATATCCGGTCGATTGGCTTGCAATCTTGATTTATATGGTACTATGGCCGACTCAATATTTCGCCAGGTTTGGAATGGATAATCAGAAAAACGTTGCATTAATCTGGTAGCGGTCGTTTCTCTTGGTTCTTTTGCAATTCGGAGTGCCGTTTCTTCGATGTGTTCTGCCACGGCAAGCAGGCGTCCATACAGGTAATCTCTGTCGGTACGTTCGGTTTCTAAAGCCATATTGTATTGGTTTTTATTTGAATTGTTTGAATTTCTGATTGAATAACAACGATAAAGAGCACATGCCACACTCAGTGTTCTTTCCCATTCCCAATGGTCCATACCAATTTTATTTGATGCACGTTTAATAGCTGAATCTAACAAATCGGTTGGAACTTGTCTACCGTCGACAATACATGGTAAAAGTCTTTCGACTATAGAATTTAAAAACTTTGTCGGTTTTCCACTTTTATCATATACTGATTTTCGACCATAGCAGCCTTCAGCAATCAGCTTTGGATTAGGTGCAAATACCAATTGACCAGAATGTTTTATCTTTTTGTCCTTCGTATCCTGTAAAAACTCTAAAAAAAACCATGCCATTTGGGTATGCCACTTTTCGATACATTCCAGAAACTCAGAATTGGAAAGTTCCCGATAATAAGTAATCGCCAGCCTTCCAGGGACAGCCGAATCGAGACCCATAACAACTATTTTCGTTGCATCTTTAAGTTCTGCTTTATATCCTGCAATCTTTTTTGTGAGCTTTCTGGCAAATGTCTGCCCCGCATCAGAGTATGACAACTGGGTTACCTCAATTATCTTTTCTTCATCTGTTTCGTCAAAAAGAGAACGGCTATCTGCTAGTGGGTCTGGAGTTTCCGCTCCGGATACTGCCCAGGATACAATTACCTGACTCCCATTGACAAAACCTTGTCTTGATATTAACCACTTTAAAGCACTGTGAACTTTATGGGAAACTTCTTTACTTACACTACATGCCTGATTGTCTTCAATAAAACGACCACGAAATGTAAAACCAACCGTATCGTTTGCTGAAATTAGTTTTGCATTTGATGCATTGTCAAATATTCCTTTGGGATGGGTTCTAGCAATAGATTTAACATTACCTGACACCATGCAAACAGAATCTTCATGTTCTTTGTTTATGTTATATTTCACCCAACTATCCATTAAAATTTTGTTTTCCCAACATCTATTTTCTTCGATACCTGGGAACTCAACTTTCCAGCGAACAAATAAATCGGCAAGACTTACTATCTCATCTACCAAGTGTATTGAGAAAGCAGATAACAGATTATCTGGCTCTTTCAGCTTTTTCTTTTTTGGCAAGAATATCTTATCTCTCAAGACATCACCCAATAAATAACCTTTATGATTTAAGGCAAGCGACATCTTTGTGAAAAATGAATTTGAAGTTGCATTATCAGGATTAAGAATTTTATCAAAATCTTCCTCATTCAATGTCAGGTTGATCGCTTCCAAAAATGGATCTTTAATAAAATCCTCCATTATCAAACGTTCTATAAGATTCTCATTGCTTAAAAAATAAGAAATAGTCGCTAACATTGGTTCTTTGTCAGAATTTTTCAACCATTCTTCTTGTTGCTTACAATAGGATTCGTTGTAAGATTTACTTTTGTTTTTTAAGCGTTCCTTTATAATCTTTTCTTTCGAAATTCCCAATTCGCCAAGCATATCCAACCAACGATTTACATAGATTCCATAGTCTTTTGCGCAATATTGAATCTTATCACAAAGGGGGTGAGGACAATCATTTCCGGTTCGTGCTGCTGATTCCTCTGTGCAAGGAACAATTATCCTGTCTGTAATGAAAGAAGCATTGGAAAATTTACCCATCGAATCAATTGTAATTTCTAATGTAGATTTTTGAATTTGATGATATTGCGGTAATAATGGAATGTTGGATTTATTACCATTAATAGAAACAATGGACTCCTTTCCATAGCAATTTTCATAAGTGTTATAAAGTTCTTGTACCCAACTCATGGTTTGCTGTCCTCCAAGCCAGTTTGAAGAATAAGTTCTTCGTATTCTAATTCCACATTTTTGAAATCCAGGCTATCATTAAAGATCTTTGCTTTCATCGGCCTTACAAATTTACGGACAGGACATCGCTCCGGGTGATCAAACTCGATGATACCATTTTTCATTACAGGCCACCAAAGACGGGTTACCATTTCATCCTTACCTGTTTCGTCCGGGTAATCGAATCCATGAAACATTAAACCGTAGCTAAGTTCATCCACATCATCATAAGCACTAATGCCGTCACCAAAATTGCAGGGTTCAACATATCCCTGACAATCGCGGGTTCCAAGAAAAATATCCTGCCGTCCGCCCCGTTCAAGCATTCGTTGTGTAATCTGAAAATGCTTGCCGTCAATACGGTCTTTCGCAAGTTCCGGTCGATGATAGTTCCATTCAAAATGCGCCAAAACCTGATATTCAACACTTACTAAATAAGTATAGATGCAGAGGTCGTTAAAGGCAGTTTGCTTTTTACCAGATTCTTTTTCACTTGGATAAATCCCGCCTTCATTTAAAGGTTTGGTTCCTTTAGTTTGTGTGCGAATAGTTTTCATTATCCGTACTTTATCGATAAACCAAATAAGTGTAGGTTTCCAATAGATAGATTTGGCAACCCCTTTCAAAGCTTCATAGGTTGGAATGTGGTAAGAACATCGTTCCCCTCCCAGCTTAGTAATTGGGTCGGTGAAAAGGGCATACCGTCCCCAAACTTTAAATTGAATACTGTTTTTAGGTGTCTCCATATATTAAGAATTTAAAAATTCCATATCATTTACCTTTTCGGTGCTTAATCCAAAATCTTTATGATAATATTCTGCCTTCAATACTAAAACTCCAATTTCAGGCACTTCCTGTATTGCATGTTGTTCCTGAAGTTTTTTTATAATATTCGGAAATACATTAACGGTATAACGTTGTGCCTTCTTCAATAGTGAAAATTGCTGTTCTACCGCAAACTTTGAGAATAAATCGGCTATTATCTCCTTACCTGCTATCCCGTATGGTACAACAATTCCCTGCGTTGGTGCATCTATCGATTTGAATTTTTCGGCAGCAGCTTTAAAAGACTGGCGAAAATAAATATCTGGAAGCTTCGAATTTATTCTTTTATAAATTTCCACGGATAGCCCATTTGTACTTAAAAGCTCGAGCAAACTATCTTCCCGGCCAACATCAACAGGGTAGCTCATTTCATTGGCACGTTTATAAAAATAGTATTGAAAATACCTGTCCATGGTGGCCGGGTGAATAACTTCATTAGGGATTCCAGAATCAGTTATTTTCATTTCGCGTAATATCCTTTCACTAACTTCCTTTCCCTCTTTAATATCAACCAGAGAATCTATTGTTTCTTCAGCAGGATTAATTACAAACACTTTCCCAATATCTCTTAGCCCATTCCGGTTGCAACGCCCTGCTGCCTGTGCAATAGAATCGAGCCCGGCAACAAAGCGGATTACTGATCCAAAATCAACATCAACGCCAGCCTCAATAAGTTGGGTGCTAATACAAATAAGAGGTTCATTCCCTAATTTTTCCCGAATTTCTGTAAGTTTCTCCATTCGATGTGCGGGACACATGCTTGTACTTAAATGATAAACCGGATAATCAGTAATTCTTTGACAAGCGTTGTATATTGCTTGCGCATTTTTTTTTGTATTAACAATTACCAGGCAGCTTCCGCTATCGTTGGTTTGTTCAATTGCCAATGAGGCAATCTCATCCGTTTCCCAACCCTGCGGTTTTATTTTGTTTTCGACTTCAACCCGTTTTAAATCTGCAAAAAGGGTTTTAATATCAGGCATTATTTCATTGTCTTTGTCAAAGTTTATCCTGCCTTTGTTTTCGTCAACATTATTTAATAAAGGTTGGGTTGCAGTACATAAAACCACGCTGCTGTTGCAATGTCGGGTAAGATAGTTTACTGCATTACAAAACATGTGAACCGTTTTAATCGGTAGGGTTTGGATTTCATCAAAAACAATTACTGAATTGGCTAATTGGTGCATTCGTCGTGCACTGCGTGTTCCACCACCAAATAATGTTTCAAGCAATTGGACACTTGTTGTATAAATAATTGGAGCATCCCAGTTTTCGGTAAGTATTTTGTTTTTCCAATTCTGGATGTCAGGCATCAAGTTCGAATGATGCTCCAAAACGATGCGCCCTTCTTCACTTTTATCAATCTCGAGTATATCACGGACAACTTGTGCATTTTGGTCAATAATAGAGGTAAAGGGGATAACGTAAATTATCCGGTCGAGATTATGTTTTTGCGCATGATGAAGAGCAAAACGCAGACTTGCCAACGTTTTTCCTCCTCCAGTTGGAACTGTAAGTGTAAAAATACCTGTTTTGTCTGATGAACGATCAAAACATGCATTTGATATTAATTTTCGAAGATTATCAACTTTGGATTTATTGGGTTTGCTTTCAAATTCAATATATTTATCTTCTAACCTATTTAATAGTAATTCCCAACTTACATATTTCCCATTTTGCCTTTTCTTAACATCTGAAGGATTTTCAAAATTCGCAGTATCAAGCCTGTCGGCATCAATCAAGCAACTGTAAAGCATCCGAATCATTAAACCAGACTGAAAACGAACTAAAGTCTCATTCTTCTCAATTTGAGAAATCTTCTTTAATCCTTTAAGGATTCCCCCGAAGCATTCCGAATCATTCAGTAAAATTTTAATTTTTTCAATTGTTTCTGGTTCTGCCTTCCTCAATACCTCTCCCAAATGGGTTTTATGGTCAGCTTTTTCCATTCGTATGAAGAAGTTATTTTCTCCTTCGATGTTAAGGCAATCATTTAAGCCAGAATGGTGTGAAGTTATGCAAAGTGCAAATAGCTGAGCAACTATTTGCTCCTGCATTTTTTTATCTTTGGCAAAATTCCAAATGTATTGGGCTCCGGCAGTGGAATGATCAATTTTGCCTTTCAAACCTTGCGAATCAACATATTCGTCCCCATCCTGATTAATGAGGCCTGTTGCTGAACCTAAATAATTCTGAAACGCTTCGCTATATTTACCAAAATCATGCAATAGTCCTATTAATTCTCCTGCCTTTGCCATACCAAACTTTGAGGCATTAAGAGATGAAATAACAGACACATTTTCAAGATGGTTTTTAACAGATTGCTTATCATGATTATCCTTTCTGATATGAGCAATGAACTCTTTATTTAAAGCCATTATTGGGGTTGTTAAATGATTTAGATTCTAATTATCGGTAAAAGTATTTGCCTGGTATGCCAAAACAAGTCATACCGATACAATTTATATAATAAAATATGTTAATTCATTTTCTTTTTTTGAGAACTTAACAGACTAATTTTGCCTTACCAATTTAAAAACACGAATCAGTTAATCAGAAATAAATGCCTGAATGATGTAATTTAAGGATAAATAAGAATAAGGATTGTGAGGATACCCTAAGTTTCCAGAGATGGTTTAAATGGTGATCGAATGGACATATTTAAAAGCGGTTTAAGGTAGAAATAGAAAAAATAATTTGATGGGAATTCCTTCAAATTTACTAAACAGAATAATCATTAGCAAAATAAAAACAGACAAATTTCCTGTTGATTATTTGATTTTCCAATAATAATTTAACACTTATTTCTTCGGGTAACTGTTAAATAAGATAAAATGTATAACTCCACGATTTTACTCTGAAAATTTGCAACATTGGTATTTAATATTTTCGTATATTAGCTAAATGACAATTTGTAAATAATTTGACATCAACGCATTATTCTGCTAATTAAAATTTATTGTTATGGCAAGTACTTCGGAAACAGGCCATTCAAAAAATGTGGCCAACATGGATGAACTCGCATCCTTCACCCTGGGTTACGGACCCGCTTACAACCCCACCAAACCTTCCATTAAGACGGACTCCCTGCACGAAATCTCAACAATCGCAAGAAAAGCAATTAATGAGGTAAATGGCACGATGCCGGTTTACAGCAACGCCGTTGCCGATCGGGAAGCCGCTTTTATTCCAATCAGCAAACTGGTAACCCGGGTATTGAACGCCCTTAAGGCGACAGATACTTCCGCACAGGTCATTGATAATGCAAAAACCCTGGTCCGCAAAATTCAGGGACAACGTGCCACCCCCAAAAAAACACCGGAACAAAAAAAAGTATTGGAGGCTGCAGGCAAGGAAGTGGTGGAAATCTCCTCCTCTCAAATGAGTTTTAACAGCCGGATGGAAAGTTTCGACAAACTCATTAAATTGTTAACCAATGTACCACTTTATGGGCCGAACGAAACCGATTTGACCATCGATTCCCTGACAACCCTTTACAATAATTTAAGAGATAAAAATGCTGCGGTTTTAAGTGCAGCCATACCGTTAAGTAACGCCCGCCTCACGCGAAATGATATTCTTTACAAAACGGATACCGGTCTGATAGATACTGCCAGGAATGCCAAATTCTATATCAAATCGCTCTTTGGCGCGACGAGTCCCCAATACAAGCAGGTATCGAAACTCGGTTTCAGAAAATATCCGGTCTAAACTGTTCCGGGTAATTCCAAACCGATCAGGTGATTCTTATTTTTAAGACCGGGGTTTTTATTTTAAGGTCCCCGGTTTTTATTTGCGGATCAGCGGAGTTTAAAATGATGAACTTAATTTATCAAACAGCCAACTAAAAGTTACTTTTTAACTCCGTAGCTTTTAAAGTAGTCCACTTCAGATAACTTTTTGCTTGGGTAACTTTTAAAACAGAGAACTTAATTCATAAAGTAAGGCTTGGGGAAATCCTCATGGTAAATTCTAAAAAGATGTTTTTATGAAAACCTTATTTTTTTCACAAAGCCTTAGTAGCTTTGATACAAAAGAATATCTATCTCAACCTTATTTACCTTATTGACATGAAGATAGAGTATAATAATTTATATACACATTTTGTTTTTACTACCTCAGGCCGGCAATTTATGATTCCAGAAAAAAATCGCATCAGGATAGAGAAACATGTAACTGGTATTGCAAAAAATAATTCGTCAAAGCTATATGCTATTTACGCAAATCCAGAGCATGTTCACTTATTAGTATCACGGTCCCCAACCCTTTCTGAGGAAGAATTGGCAATGATTATTGCTGAAAGTACGGAAAGCTTTATCAATAAAAACAAACTTGTTTCTGGTAAATTTAGTTGGCAACAATCAGCATCGGCATTTTCTGTTTCTAAATCAGATATTGATAAGGTTTGCAAATACATATTAAACCAATCAGCGCACCATCGGAAAGTGAGCTTTGCTGAAGAGTATAGCCAATTCTTGAAATATGATGAGAACAAATTGAAAGAATAAGGTAAATAAGGTTATTGGTTGGTGATATCATGTATATTACTAAGGTCAAAGGAATGGAAATAAGGTTTTTATACCTATGTTTAATATAGCTGATTTTATCCTAAATTTCAAGATCATTCCCCCACAACTTTTTAAATTGGGCGATATCCTGGCCTGGTGTTTAATGCCGAATCATTTTCATCTGATGGTTTAGGTTTATTAGGTTGAGATGGATTTTAGTCCGGACTTTAAAAAAAAACTCCGGGTCCTACTTAAAGTGGGGCCCGGAGTTTGAACATTCCGGTTGCGACCTGGAGTCGCGCTCAGACTAAATTATTATTCCTGTTTTGCAGCTGGAAGCTCCCAGTTCTGGGAAGCCATACGCTGGTATGAACGATATCTCCATTTGGCATTCTCTTCGGCAGCCAGGAATAGTTCGTGTGCCTCGGCGGGGAACGATTTCTTCAACGCGGTGTAACGAACTTCACCATTCAGGTAATCCTGGAATTTGCTCCAGTCAGGCTCTTTGGAATCGAGCTGGAACGGATTCTTTCCCTCTTCCTCCAATTGCGGATTGAAGCGGTACAGGTGCCAGTAGCCACATTCCACAGCTAATTTCTCCTCTTCCTGGGTGCGGCCCATTGAACGGAGTCCGTGAGCAATACAAGGGGCATAGGCAATCACAATGGATGGTCCCGGGTAAGCTTCAGCCTCTCTAAGGGTTTTAAGAACCTGTGAATTGCTGGCACCCATCGAAACCTGTGCCACATAGATATAACCATAGGTCATAGAGATGGCGCCAAGATCTTTTTTGCGGATCCGTTTTCCGGAGGCGGCAAATTTGGCAACAGCTCCAACCGGTGTTGATTTGGAAGCCTGACCTCCGGTATTGGAATATACTTCAGTATCCAAAACCAGGACATTAATATCTTTTCCCGAGGCCAGAACATGGTCTAATCCGCCGTAACCGATATCATAGGCCCACCCGTCACCACCAAATATCCAGATCGATTTCTTGACCAGAAATTGGCTTAACGATAAAAGCTCTTTGGCATAGAGGGCATTATTCCCGTTTAAAACTTCAAGGACTTTTTTGGAAGCAACTTCAGAAGCCGCAGCATGGTTACGACCTTCAATCCATTCTTCAAAGACCACCTTTGTTTCTTCCGAAACACCTGCCTCGATTGCTGCAAGCATAACCGATTTGATTCTGTCGCGGCTGGCAGCCACCCCTTCGGACATTCCGAAACCATATTCGGCGTTATCCTCGAAGAGTGAATTTGCCCAGGCAGGACCATGACCCGATTCATCGTTCGTACAATAGGATGTTGCAGGTGCCGACCCGCCATAAATTGAAGAACAACCTGTGGCATTGGCAACCATCATCCGTTCGCCAAACAGCTGGGTAATCAGCTTGATATAGGGAGTTTCACCACAACCGGCACAGGCTCCTGAAAATTCGAATAAAGGCTGGGCAAACTGGGTATTCTTAATGGTTTTATCTTTTTCAACGATCTTATCCTTGTAAGTAACGTTCGCGGCAAAATGATCCCAACGGGCAACCTCAGCTATTTGAGATTCAAGCGGTTTCATAATCAGTGACTTTTCCTTCGAAGGACAGACATCGGCGCAATTGCCGCAACCGGTACAATCAAGCGGTGCAATCTGGATGCGGAACTGATGCCCGGCAAATTGTTTTCCGTTTGGTTTGATCGTAGCCGTATCTGCAGGAAGAGCCGCTAATTCTGTATCATCGATCAGGAAAGGACGGATTGCAGCGTGAGGACAGACATACGAACACTGATTACACTGAATACAATTCTCAGGGATCCATTGAGGAACGTCTACCGCAATACCCCGTTTTTCAAAAGCGGTGGTTCCGGCATCAAATGTTCCGTCTTCTCTTCCGTTAAAGGTAGAAACGGGCAGATCATCCCCTTTCTGGGCATTGATCACATCCACAACATTCTTGATAAAATCAGGGCGGGTACTTACGGTATCATCGGCTCCGACCTTAATCTTTGCCCATTCAGCAGGAACAGTGATCTTCTGAACATTGTTTCCACCTGCATCAACAGCTGCAAAGTTCATCTTGACAATCGATTCACCCTTCATTCCATAAGACTTAACAATCGCCTTTTTCATGTGTTCCTGAGCCAGTTCGTAAGGAATCACGTTGGTAATCCGGAAGAATGCTGCCTGCATAATGGTATTGGTACGACCGCCAAGACCAAGATCGGCAGCGAGTTTTGTCCCGTTGATAATGTAAAAATTGATCTCCTTTTCTGCCAAAGTTTTTTTCATTCCATCGGGCAACCGGAGTTTTACCTCTTCCTCTTCCCAAATGGTATTCAGCAGGAATGAACCCCCTTTTTTCAACCCTTTTAAGACGTCATACAGATTGACATAAGCCTGAACATGGCAGGCCACGAAGTCGGGAGTGGTAATCAAATAGGTAGACCGGATATGACTGTCGCCAAAGCGGAGATGTGAGGCGGTAAAACCTCCCGATTTCTTCGAGTCATAGGCGAAATAGGCCTGGCAATATTTGTCGGTTGCCGTTCCAATGATTTTGATTGAGTTTTTATTGGCACCCACGGTTCCGTCAGAGCCCAGTCCGTAGAATTTTGCTTCGTAAATATCCTCGGAAGAAACTTTAATTTCAGGAATTAAAGGAAGTGAGTGGAAAGTAACATCATCCTCAATACCGATGGTGAAATTATTCTTTGGCTCGTTCATCTCGAGGTTTTTGTAAACCGCGATAATCTGTGATGGGGTAACATCTTTGGATCCGAGTCCATAGCGACCTCCAACGATAATGGGAGCATTTGGCCGGTCGTAGAAGGCATCGCGCATATCCAGGTGAAGTGGTTCTCCGTTTGCCCCCGGCTCTTTGGTCCGGTCGAGAACTGCAATCCGTTTCACGGTGGAAGGAACCACATTTAAAAGGTATTTAACCGAGAAAGGGCGATAAAGGTGGACACTGACCAATCCGTAATTTTTCCCCTGTGCATTCAGGTAGTCGATTGTTTCCTTGATTGTTTCAGTCACAGAGCCCATAGCGACGATGATATTCTCAGCATCAGGTGCACCGTAATAGGTAAACGGATGGTATTCCCTTCCGGTAATCCGGGTTATCTCCTTCATATAGGACTCAACCATATCGGGAACAGCATCGTAATACTTATTTCCGGCTTCACGGGCCTGGAAGAAGATATCGGGGTTCTGCGCTGTTCCGCGGGTAACCGGGTGTTCCGGATTCAATGCACGGTTTCTGAAGGCCTCAAGCGCTTCCATATCGAGTAAAGCAGCCAGGTCTTCCTGGGCAATGGTCTCGATTTTCTGAACCTCATGAGAGGTACGGAAACCGTCAAAGAAGTTCATAAACGGGACACGGCTCTTAATGGTCGTAAGGTGAGAAACTCCGCTCAGATCCATCACTTCCTGGACAGATCCGGAGGCAAGCATTGCAAAACCCGCCTGACGGCAAGAGTAAACGTCACTATGATCACCAAAAATGGAGAGAGCATGGCTGGCCAGAGCCCGTGCACTGACATGAAAAACTGTTGGCAACAATTCGCCGGCAATCTTATACATGTTGGGAATCATCAGCAACAATCCTTGCGAAGCGGTATAAGTGGTAGTCAGCGAACCCGACTGCAACGCTCCATGAACAGCTCCTGCTGCACCACCTTCACTCTGCATTTCTGCAAGGCGGACCGGCTGACCAAAAATGTTCTTGCGGCCATTGGCAGCCCATTCATCAACCACCTCTGCCATTGTGGAGGATGGAGTAATAGGATAAATACAAGCAACCTCGCTAAACATATAACTAATGTAAGAGGCAGCATAGTTCCCGTCACAGGTAATAAATTTTTTCTCTTTTGCCATTTTGATTTAATTTTTATTCAATATAAATTCGTATATTACTAAATTCAAGGTAATTAATAGAGGAATCCAAATAGCCACAGTGGTATTGTATTCCCCTCTCCCACTTCAATCATATCCGCCGCTGCAAAACTGTTCGCCCCTTCAGCCTGGGTATATTTTCCGCCGACTGAAAAATTGAACTGATCATCGACCCGAAAATCATAATCAGAAGAACTGGATACTTTATGATGATAAGCCATCTGGTTGTAAAGAAAGGTCAGCCGGAGATTCCGGTTATTTATATTATCCGGTGCAATGATATGCAGTAAATTGGTGTTTTGAAGGTAAACCAGATCAGGTTTTTGAAGCTGACCGTTAGTATTGTTTGAGAACAGTAAGTTAATAAGCCGGGCATTTTTCAAATAATGCAGATAATTAATTACGGTTGCCCTTGAAGTCTCAATCTCGGCACTGATCTTGCTCACATTGGGGGAAAATGGCATCTGTCCCCCAATCAGCTGCAGTAATTTCCGCAGTTTTGGAAGATACTTCAGTTCGATCTGGTTCAGATAGGTTACGTCGATCTCAAGGGCCAGATTGACGTGACGCAACAGGCTTTCCCTGTAAAATTCAGGATTCTTGATAAAATAAGGGTAAAAACCGCTTTTCAGATACTCGGGAAAAAAAGCAAGGGGTCTTACCTTATTGATAATGTCAGGCACAATTTCCCGGTGATGACTCAGGATATCCTCCAAACCAAGTTTTGGGAATTCCTCGCCCGTCTTGTAATTGAGAAATTCGCGGAATGACAAGCCTTCAAGATGGTAGATTCTGGCAATCTCCTTCAACTCATTATTCCCTTCCAGAATTCTCAGGACCGGTGAACTGCTGAAGACGATTTTCAGTCCCGGAAGTTCGTCATAACATTGTCTCAGATCTTTGGACCACTCTTCATACTTGTGAATCTGATCCAAAACCAGTACCTTCCCGCCCCGTTTATAAAATTCATCCGCAAAAGAGAATATACGTCTTTTGGCAAAGTAAAAATCGTTGAGATTGACATATAAACAATCGCGTGAATTGCCAAAGTTCTTCCGGATATAGTCTAACAGGAAGGTCGTTTTTCCCACACCCCGAAATCCCTTTACGCCGATAAGACGGTGAGACCAATCTATTTCATTATACAACTCCCTGTTTATCAAATCAGAAGAGGCCTCCACCAAGACTTTATGTGCTTCGAAAAAATTTTCCACGTCAATTATTTAATGAGACAAAAATAATCAATTCAGAATCGATATTGTCATGTAGAGTTTACATTTTACAGTATTTGTGCAATTTATATTTAGTAAAAATAAGCTGATTAGGTATGATCAATGAACAAAAAAAGGATAAACCTGATAATTTCAGGTATGATTTATCAAGGTTCAGGGGATGCTAAAGGTAAAAAGCCTATCAATGTGCCAATACAAAACAAAAAAAGGAACCCTCTGGCTCCTTCTCATTTTATTTTTAAACGACAGCATTAATCGCTGTTCATAGATACGAGGAATTCCTCATTTGAAGAGGTTTTAACGAGCCGGTCTTTAACAAAGTCCATCGCTTCAACAGGGTTCATTCCGTTCAGGAAATTGCGTAAGACCCAGATTTTATCGAGCATCGCCTTGTCGAGCAATAGATCTTCACGGCGGGTGGAGGAGGCAATAATATCGACCGAAGGAAAGATGCGGCGGTTTGAAAGTTTACGGTCGAGCTGAAGCTCCATATTACCGGTTCCCTTGAATTCTTCGAAAATCACATCATCCATTTTTGAACCGGTATCGGTAAGTGCCGTAGCCAGAATCGTCAGTGAACCACCCTCTTCAATGTTACGGGCGGCGCCAAAGAACCGTTTTGGTTTATGGAGCGCATTGGCATCAACACCACCTGACAATACCTTTCCGGAAGCCGGAGCCACTGTATTATAGGCTCTTGCCAGACGGGTAATGGAATCAAGAAGGATCACCACATCATGGCCGCATTCGACCAGACGTTTCGCTTTTTCAAGCACCATATTCGCCACACGCACGTGTCTTTCAGCTGGTTCATCGAAGGTTGAAGCGATTACTTCGGCGTTCACACTGCGAGCCATATCGGTGACCTCTTCGGGCCTTTCATCGATTAGCAGCACAATCATGTAAACTTCCGGATGGTTTGCAGCAATAGCATTTGCGATATCCTTTAATAACACAGTCTTACCTGTTTTTGGCTGCGCAACAATCAGCCCGCGCTGACCTTTACCTATAGGGGCAAATAAATCAACCACACGTGCTGAAAGACTACTGGCCTTACCGGTAATATTAAATTTCTCATCCGGGAAGAGCGGCGTAAGATGTTCGAACGGGACCCGGTCGCGGATATATTCCGGACTTCTTCCATTGATTTCTATCACCTTAACCAATGGAAAATATTTTTCACCCTCTTTAGGCGGGCGAATAATTCCGTTGACTGTATCTCCGGTTTTAAGTCCGAATAATTTGATCTGCGACTGAGAAACATAGACATCGTCCGGTGAGGTGAGGTAGTTATAATCAGAAGAGCGTAAAAAACCATAACCCTCCTGCATAATTTCCAGTACGCCGGTTGCGCTGATAATCCCTTCGAAATCATAGGATTTCTCAGGTTCACGTGGTTTCTGGGATGGATGAACCGGTTTGGGTTGGTTTGGTCCAGCCTGATGGGTATTTTTTTTCTGAAAAATAGGTCGGGCTGGCTGCTCAGTTTCAGTCCTCACCTCCTTAGCGGGCTCACTTATTAAGAGCGTCTCAACCACAGGATCCTTTATTTCAGGATCATTTTCAGCAGCTAATGGTGTAATTGCCTTATCAACGGTAATGGTAATTAATGGCTCAGTTCTTAAAACCCTGGGACGTCTCTCTTTGGTATCATTTGATTCCAGTCTGGGTTTCTCAATTCTTTTGGGGAAAGGACGAATTAAAGGTTGTCTCTCAGCAGGGGGATTTTCAGTGATAATTTCGGTGATTTCAGGAATAATTTCTTTTTCAGGAGTTGATTCAGATTTGGTTGGTTCAGGGTCTTTTACAATCACGGTGGCATCGGATTTCACAATTCTTGGTAAGACCTTTTTTTCCGGCTTTTTAATTTCTGAAGCCAAAATTGCTTGATTATCAAGTATTTTGTAAATAAGTTCCTGTTTTTTAAATGATTCTACCCGCTTAATATTCAGCTCTTTGCCTATTTCGCGCAATTCGGGCAATAGTTTCTTGCTTAATTCAAGAATGTCGTACATATTGTATTTTTGATTATTTGTTGATTACCAGGATTTTATCAATAACGAGATTATTGAAAAATCTGACAGTTTAATTTTATTAAAATTTGGAAGTGATTCAGGATTCAATGAAGATTACGTGCCATGTTGTATTTGAAATACTTTGCAAAAATAGGGATAAGATTTGAATTTACAAATTATCATACTTTTTTTTGTAGGTATATTTATGACCATCAAAATTTATGCCAGAAATTGACTAACCAACTATTCTATCAAAAAGCGGTAAGACTCGAAAAAATCAAATACTTATTGATAATTTAACGCTAATTTTAAATAAATTTAACCTACCTTTGAAGTTGAAAAGAAATCCTAACCTGATTTTTTTTTATGAGACAGCTAAGAATCTCGAAACAGATTACCAACAGAGACGAGTCATCCTTAGATCTATATCTTCATGAAATAGGCAAATTAAGTCTTATTTCTGCTGAGGAGGAAGTAAATCTTGCACGAGCTATTAAAAGTGGAGATCAAAAAGCTTTAGAGGCACTTATTCAGGCCAATCTGCGTTTTGTGGTTTCTGTTGCAAAACAATATCAAAATCAGGGTTTGACATTACCAGATTTAATCAATGAAGGTAATTTAGGGTTGATAAAAGCTGCTCAGCGTTTTGATGAAACCCGTGGATTTAAGTTTATCTCTTATGCGGTGTGGTGGATCAGACAATCCATTTTACAAGCAATTGCAGAGCAGTCCAGAATAGTCAGATTGCCGATGAATAAGATAGGATCCCTGTTAAAGATTAACAATGCTTTTATCAAACTTGAACAAAACTATCAGCGGGAACCCTTACCTGATGAAATTGCGGAATTATTAAAACTTGAACCTAATATCATTAGGGAAGCTTTGCAAATCTCTAATTTTCATCTTTCGGCTGATGCCCCCTTGCGTGAAAGTGACAGTGATGATTATACACTCTGGGATACTTTAATTAATAATGACGAACCAAGTCCGGATATCTCCCTGTTAAACAATTCATTATTAACTGAAATTGAGCGGGCATTCCGAGTTTTGGAAGCCCGGGAAGCTCAAATCCTTCGTTATAATTTTGGGTTAATTGGAGAACATCCTTTATCGATAGATGAAGTTGCTGAGGTAATGAATCTGACCCGCGAAAGAGTCAGACAGCTTAAGATAAAAGCGCTCAGGAAATTAAAGAATATCCAAAAGAACAATCCCTTACGATCGTTCTTAGGATAGTTCCCCAAAACTCATGGTCAGCCATCCCCGTATCCTTAATAAAGAGAAGAAGAAGATCACTGAATAAATTTCATCCCATCCGGAATGAAACCGCAGGCATAATTCAACTCTTGACATCAATTTAAGCTCTTACAGGATTGAAAATCCTATTTTCCCAACTGTTCATCCAATCAGGTTTTTGACCTGTCTAATTTATTCAAACAGGATAATTTCAAATTAATCAAAATTATTCTTCAATACCCCAGTTTTTATTTGGCTTGTCAGCCATCCTGAGTTCCAGAGTCCCTCCCTGAAGAATCTGTTGATAGTCGAGGTAACATTTTCGATAATCCTTACCGTTCAGCCTGGCAGCTTGAATAAATACATTTCCCGGACCGTCGTTTACAGCTATAATGCTAAATTTCTTTTCTTTGCCTCCTATTATATCAATCCGGTCAAAGGTAGGGCTTGTTATTTCAAAGCGCGTTTCCCCGGGACAAACCGGATAGATACCGCATGACGGGAGGACATACCATGCCGACATTTGTCCCACATCTTCATCCCCAATCAGCCCTGATACCGATTAAGCGTTTTTGCATATAAACCGCACCTGCTTTTGCGTTTCCCATGGTTCCCCCCGCCGGTTATAGAGGTATGGCACATGATGCACTGGTTCGTTGGAATGATTGTAGTATTCATTCCAACGAAAATCAGGAGGTGTCTTTTCAAGGAAGTTATTCAAGTTACTCTTTGTGATTCAGACCAGTCAGGGAGATAAATAACTGCTGTAGTGTTGGCCGGAATGGTTGTTTTCAGCAAAAATGTTTTCCCCGATTTATTTTTAAATGAAACCAATATTGGACCCCGGATAGTCGGGTATTTGATTTGGGCATATTCAAGGCTGGCCGACTGAGGCTTTATCTTAATTTTGCGGAATCCCGGCTGAAGCGGTTCGATATCCATCAGCTTACGAGGGATAATCTTTGCCGGAGCTGCCGCCCAGGCATGGTTCCAATCCTGATTCGGCTTGTAAATATTATCCCAGGCCTCCTTGGTCATCGTAGAACCTGCCTTTAACATGTTGAACCAACTCCTGTCGGTAGTCGAGGTTAACAGTTCCAGTCCGTAAGATGAGTTATTACTATTATATATGGACCCGAGTAAAAACTGTGAACCGTAAACGCTGCAGGCCATTCCCTTTGACTGAATAAACTTCGTAATTCCATCCAGACAGTTTTCGGGCACAAGACCAAATGCAAGGGGGAAAATATTGGCATGAAGGGAAGCGTGACCGGTTCCTGTCCCGTCAACGTAAACATACCTTTTTTCTGTCCAACAAATTACTGTTAAAAGCTTTTTCCAGTTTTTCTGCCTTTTCGATAAAAGTTTTACAATCGCGCTCTTTTCCAAGAAGACAGGCCACCTGAGCCATAATGATCAGGGCCCTGTAGTGGAATGCGTTGACAACTGTATTTATATCCCTGAAAATGAAGCCATCAGTTTCACCAGGATCTTTTTTCCAGGACCACCGGCCACCGGAATGCGGCCAGTCCACAATATCCCGAAGCTTTTCATCAAGATGGACCGATACCAGAAATTCAGGAGTTTGCTTTCCTAGGGTGGTACTGATAAAACCTTGCCCGTCTTCCAATGGCAAGAGTGTTTTTGCTTTCAAATCATCATAATCCCTCACCAGAAAATCGCTATTCCCAGTATACAGGTAATCGTTCCAGGCCAACAATACCGATTGCAAAATCCATTCAGTGGGCCATGTACCATGATTGATGAGGTATTCCTCAGAATATCGGGCCATACTGTATTCACGAATCACACTATATTGGCCGAGTTGGTTTATCAAGGCATCCGCTTCGTACGGGATCCGTTCACGGTCACCATCCACATAAATTCCGGCAAACGAAGTTGCCTTCATCGTGTACCTGCATAAATTCCAAACCCGATTCAGGAGGGTATCTGAACTCAAAAAATCGGAATCAGTCTCCTCGAACGGATAATGGGTCATCTCTCTTATGACCTGATTTTTCTGTAGTTGATAATTGTAACCCTCTATCTCACAATACCGGAATGGGGCAACCTCACCCGTATAACCGGGTAATTTTATCGCCCTGCCTCCAGTATTTCGTTTATCCGGTTTGATTGCAATCCGATACGTTTCCTTCCCCAGGCTTAAACCAAGTTTATATTCAGAATAACGAATAGTGCCTCCGGGATTCCGGTCAATCCGGCCATTTTTTTGGGCTTCTCCCAGGCGGATCGTAAGGCTGTCGAACCTAATTTTTCCCGGCAGATTTAATTTTAAACGACCAAAAGCATCTTTCCCGAAATCGATGAAGATAAGGTTCCCGGGCAATTGCTTTACAAATGCCGGATAGTTATCCTCTTTTTGTAATGGGTAGCGGGCAGTCGCATAATCTGATAATTCGGATGCCATTTTAAAGCAGGCAACATCAGAAAAATCTGAACCATAGCCATGATTATTCCAGCTTTTCACCCTCCAATAGTATATCTTACCCGGAACAAGCTCCTTTCCTTCGTAAGTTACATTAAGAGACTGGTCACTCATAATCTTCCCGGAATCCCATGAATCACCAATATTTTTAAGGATGTTTTCACGAGTTGTGGCTACCTGAATCCGGTAAGCAATCTGCAGGGTATTATCCTGATCCGAATTGACCAACCAGCCAAAAAAAGGATGACGTTGTGCAATTTCGGTAAATTGTAAATTTTCTTTTCCGGCTAATGCATTATCCAAAGGGGTATCGGAAAGATAACCGTTCAAAAAAAACACGATCTGTGTGGGTCAGAAAGTTAACAGACAATCCGGTTGGACAGTTGAGCTTATCTTTGGTTCCGATTACAGAGAAACTATAGGCGGGAAGGAAAAGGATCAGAGCCAATGCTGCACGGTATTTCCAGGCTATTTTGATCCTTTTAAAATTACATTTATTTTCAGCTGGAATGGTTTCGGATGCAGATAGGTCAGACTTTTTCAGACAAGAAAGAAAAAACTGAAGGGATTAGGAGGACGTTTATATCAATTATCAGATTATATAAGATTCAACAGGGGATCAATTCCAACATCAGGGAGTTCAGAATAGTTGTGCGAACACGTATTTTAAAACCATTTTATCCCGGATTACAGAAAAAACTGCAATCCGGGATTTATTCATTTACCTTTCTCGGTTTCTTTTTTCCTGAGGTTTCATCATATTTCGTTGAACCTTTACAGGCTGCCCAATTTGTTTACCATAATATTTCATGGGTTGTGCGGGACGGGTTGACCTTTCAGGTTGATCGCGCTTAAGACCCTGAACAGGTCTGGCTTCATTTCGGTTACCCGAAAAATTACCCGGTCGGTTGTTATAAACCAGTCCTTTCCCGTTCTCATTAAATCCACGCAAAGGGCGGGCATTATCATGATAACCATCCCTATTTATTGATTTATAATAAAACCGTGGATAATGGGCCACATAATAATGAAAGTGCATCCAGGGTTCATGAACCGAATTATTGAGAATTACGGTGAAACAATTATTCAGATCATAACCGGCGTAGATCGGAGGCAAGGTGGGGCTGAACTGCCAGTTACCCTCTTCAAGATAAACGAATTCACGATTCCATAAATCATAATAGCACTCAATATCAGGTAAATAGTAATAATGTGCCGAATTTTGAGAATCATAATCCGGAGCCCATGACGGGGGTGCAACATTCATCTGGTCCCGGTCCTGGGCTGCAACATTTGAGACTTTGACTGTGCATAAAATAAAGAGAAACAGTACTGAAAGGATTTGAATGAATTTCATTCGGGGAAGGAATATTCCTTGAGTATTTCTTCCCAATTTAGTTTTTAAAATTTCCATATATACTAATTTATGCAAGTAAAAGTAGTACTTTATTCCCAAAACAATGCCTGCCGGGAAGAATCCTGATTGATTTTGGACATAAAAAAACACACGCCTCACTTAAAACTGGATGAAGGTTCGTGTGTTTTTTGTTTTTATGTTCTGAAATTCAACAGATCGTGGAGCTGCGGGGAGTCGAACCCCGGTCCAAACGAGGAAGCAATACGCTTTCTACATGCTTATCCAAGATTTGATTTTCGAATGAAGACTGGATCAAGGCCACCGATCCTCACCTTATCTCCTTTATTTCATTGGCTTAACGGAGCATTTAGCCAACTATTTCCGATATTACTGCACCTCCGGACCGGGCCGCTTCGGATCTACAGCACCCGGGAGATGTCCCACTCCAGCATCTAATGCCGGATTAGCGTAATCTACTTGATTCGATTAAGCGGCAAGAGCAAAATTATTTTCGCCAATTAATTGTTTGGATATTAAGATTTACGGGCCAACAATCCAATGCCCGGCATGCTTACATACCTCTTCTGCCCGCTGTCAAAACCGGTCAGCCCCATGTATGTTTACGGCACAAAGTTACTACAATTCGGACTCAATTGTAGGATGAGTATATTAATTTTGTTATTATAGTTCCTGAGGATCCTGTTGTTTCTGTTGCGCTACAGATTCAAAATATATCATTTTTTTCTATCAGTTTCAGCTTTTACTCTGGTTTAAAGCTGGCAGCAGCTCTATTTCAAACGTTCCTCAATTGATGAATCGTCCGGACTGGGTTCTCAGCATCAAATATAAAACTTCCTGCTACAAGAACATCTGCTCCGGCTTCAAATAGCAGTTTACCCGTTCCCAGATTGACCCCTCCGTCAATTTCAATCAGGGTATTTGCCTCCTTTTCTTCAATTAAACGACGCAACCTGATTACCTTCTGGTAAGTATTCTGAATAAATTTCTGACCTCCAAAACCGGGATTAACCGACATTAACAACACAACATCAACCTCATTGATAATGCTTTCGAGAACATCTACAGAAGTATGCGGATTGAGCGCGACACCAGTCATCATCCCTTCGTTCCGGATGGATCCGAGAGTCCGGTGAAGATGATTGCAAACTTCATAATGAACCGTCAGAATGTCGGCCCCTGAATCCCTAAAAGGCTTGATAAAAGGGTCGGGATTGATAATCATTAAATGGACATCCAACGGCTTTTCAGCAAGTTTTTTAACCGCCTGAATGACCGGCAGTCCAAATGAGATATTCGGAACAAATACTCCATCCATTACATCGAAATGAATCCAGTCGGCTTCGCTTTGATTGATCATCCGGATATCCTTCCCCAGATTGTTAAAATCAGCAGCTAATATCGAGGGTGAAATTTTATGGTTCAAAGTCATCTTGTGAAAACTATTAATTCAGATTTATCGATCAAAAGTAATTCAAAACCCCGAATATTTAAAAAATATCCTCATTCAATGTCACCAATATATATTATTGATTTTAAACTATTTAACTCGTTTTTTAAAGAATTATTATTATTTAGATCTAATAAAAATAGTAATTTTGACCAAATATTGATAATATTGTCCGTTTAAAATATAATATTAACAAAGATGGCATGCAACGGATGCAATACAAATATTGATTTAGATCGACCAGCAATGCTTGGCACATTTGACTGGATGAACGATTTACCTGATACAACCCACGAAACAACTATCGTCGAAATTCGGTTTAAGGGGACCCGTAAGGAGTTTTTCAGAAATGAAAACGGGATTCACCTTAAACGGGATGAATTGGTAGTAGTTTCCTGTAACCCTGGCCATGACGTTGGCGCAGTGTCCTTGACGGGACGGTTGGCCGAACTTCAGTTTAACCGCAAGATAAAAAAGAAAGAGCGGTACGAATGGAACAAGATCTACCGGAAAGCCACACCTGCCGATGTAGTTAAGTGGGAGGAGGCAAAAGCGCGCGAAAACAAGGTGATGATTCGTGCCCGGCAAATTGCGAACCAGTTGCGTCTGAATATGAAGATTGGAGATGTGGAGTTCCGGGGGGATAATACCAAAGCCATTTTCTACTACATTGCCGATGGGAGGGTTGATTTTCGGGAACTGATCAAGCAGTATTCCAGGGAGTTTATGATTAAGGTTGAGATGATGCAGATCGGAGTCCGCCAGGAAGCGGCACGCATCGGAGGGATCGGCTCCTGCGGACGATCGTTGTGCTGTTCAACATGGAGGACCGATTTTTCGAGCATCACTTCGGATTCTGCTATCAAACAAGGGTTATCTCCCAATGCTGAAAAAATGACCGGAAGATGCGGAAAGTTAAAATGCTGCCTCACTTATGAGCTTGACCAATACCTCGAAGCACTGAAGGATTTTCCCAATGAGCTGTTATCCATCGAAACAGACAAAGGGATTGCCCGTCACTTAAAAACCGATATTCTGCAAAAGAAAATTTGGTATAAATATGATCACAATATTGGCCAGGTATTTGAGCTTGATCTGGCGGACGTCATTAAATTCCTCAATATGAATAAGCACGGGGAAAAACCGTCCATTGAGAATTTTGCAGAGAAGGAAGCACCGAAAGTGAATATGATGAATGTCGGAATTTTGGATCAGAAATTCTTTACCAAACCGGTGCTTGTCAAAAATCACAAAAAGACTCCGGGCAGGTTTCACCGCAAGCCAAACCCTGAAGTACAGGGCCCCAAACAATAAAACAATCAACATGTTGCACGATGCAGCAGTAAAATCTCGCCAATAATGCCGCTTTACAATTCGATTGACCGGAAAGTATTAAAAGAAAACCTGATGGCAGAGCCATTTGTCAGGAAAACCATCTCGTTTTACCGTTATTTCATTTTGGATACACCCCAGGAATTCAGGGATCAGATTTATCGGGAATGGGTCGAATTAAATTGCTTCGGCCGTATTTATATTGCCCGGGAAGGGATTAATGCCCAAATGAGCGTACCCGAAGAGAACCTGGAGCATTTCCTGTTGTCGCTGAAAAATCATCCGATCTTCGAAAATATCCCGATCAAGTATGCCATTGAGGACAATGGCAAATCATTCTATAAACTTTCGGTAAAAGTGAAGGACAAGCTGGTGGCGGATGGCTTAAACGACGATGCGTTTGATGTCACCAATGTCGGCAGACACCTGGATGCCCTGGAATTTCATGAACTCGTGGAGAGCGGGGAGCATATTGTGGTGGATATCAGGAATCATTACGAATCGGAGATCGGCCATTTTAAAGGTGCCCTATGTCCGGAAGCCGATACTTTTCGCGAAGAGCTTGTGGTGATTACCGATCTGCTCAAAGAGAAAAAGGAGGCTAAACTATTACTTTATTGCACCGGCGGAATAAGGTGCGAGAAGGCAAGTGCTTATCTTAAACACCATGGTTTCAAGGATGTAAATCAGCTTCATGGCGGAATTATCGAATATGCCGGCAAGATTAAGCAGCTGGAACTGAAGTCCAATTTTATCGGAAAGAATTTTGTATTTGACGAACGGATGGGAGAACGAGTCGATGGTCGGGTTATATCGCACTGTCATCAATGCGGAAAATCATGTGATGACCATTTAAATTGCGCCAATGATCTGTGTCACTTGTTGTTTATTCAATGCGGGGAGTGTGCCGAAAAGTTTGAACATTGCTGTTCCGTTGAGTGTCGTGATTTGAAAAATAGTTCTGAGGAAGAGAAACAACGCTTCCGGCATACGATGGTCCCTAAATTCGGGAACCGAAGTGTTTACCGGAAGAGTTTCAGGCTTGCTAAAAATACTACTTTTGCAGATTCAAATTCAGAATCGGGTCAGTAACCAGTAGTTTAGTATGTCCAATTTTTGGGAAAGCCTTCCGAAACCAATTTTCACTTTAGCTCCAATGGAGGATGTTACCGACACATCCTTTCGGGAAATTGTTGAAAGAGTGTCTGATCCGCAGGTGCTCAAAGTTCTGTTTACCGAATTCACCTCGGTTGACGGGATGAATCATCCCAAGGGGAAACCCCGTGTTTCAGAGCGTTTGTTGGTGAGTGAATCTGAAAAACTAATCCTCAAGCAGAAGAATTTTAAACTTGTTGCCCAGATTTGGGGGAACAATCCAGAGATTTTTCATAAAGTTGCGGGTGACATTACTGATGAATATGATTTTGACGGGCTTGATATCAATATGGGATGCCCGGTAAAAAATGTGGTTAAAAACGGGTGTTGTTCCGCTTTAATTACCCAGCCAACCCTGGCTAAGGAGATTATTCTTGCCACCATGGAAGCGACTCATTTGCCGATATCGGTAAAAACCAGGACCGGGATAAAAGCCCATGACACGGAAGAGTGGATCACCAATTTACTGGAGACCAAGCCCGCCGCAATCATCCTGCATGGCCGGACCCAAAAACAACAGTCTGATGGGCTGGCAGATTGGGAAGAGATCGCCAAAGGGGCACGGATTCGGGATGCGCTTAATCCCGGTACTCTTTTTTTGGGGAATGGAGATGTCGAATCTTATGCGGACGGATTGGAACTTACCTCCCGATATGGACTCGACGGAGTGATGGTCGGACGGGGAATTTTTCACAATCCCTGGATGTTCAATACGGAGGCAATCTCTTTGGCAGTTCAGGACAAATTAGCCCAACTGATGCTCCACACTCAGATTTTTGAAAAAAACTGGGGAGGCAAAAAGAATTTCAATATCCTCAAGCGATTTTACAAGATTTATACCAACGACTTCCCCGGTGCTGCCAGGCTAAGGGCAGAACTGATGGAAACTAAAACGTTTGATGAGGTTTACCGGATTATAAATGAAATAATCGCTGTATAATCTCACCGGATCAGATCCTGTTCCCGGTCCGTTTCAATGAAATCCCGAATCTGATTTCCGGTTAACGCGTGATCAGTGTGACATGCAGAATAACAGGTGCTGAACCAATTTCAGGACCACCCCAATCGGTCTCGTCGCCGTTACGGATTCGCAACAGTTTAAATAATCCGTTTTCATACGTTCCCTCTTCGATCTTCAGGTATTGCCAGGGTTTCCCTGTATTTTTACCGGTAGGTTCAAAAGTAAGATGACAGTTTGTTCCGGTAAGGATAAATTCATTTTCTCCCAATTGCACAAACATGGCATTACCAAATGAAACAGGGTTAACCAGCTTAATACCACTTTTTGAGTTGCCGAAGGTCACCACACCTTGCCAGGAGCCCAGCTCAATCTTTTGAATTGCATGATCCTCGCGCTCTACGACGGATTTCACCTTCCCTTCAAAGGACCACCTGGCAAGATCCCTCATCATCGGAGCCGCCAAGGCATATTCCCTTGAAACAGCTTTCAGAGCGGGATCATTCTCTCTGTTTTCCGGATCCCTTCCATTGTTATCTATCCCAAACGGAGCAAAACCAATACCTCCATGCGCAAGCACTGCAAAGAAGTATCTGGCGTATTCCTCACCAGATCCGATCTCCGGAACAAACAAGGGGTTGTCGCGACGGTCGTATAATTCCATCACCTTCAGTGCCCTTTCGCTTTCAGGGAAATAAATATCAGGTGCCAGTAAGTCGATGGCCGGGGCTGCCACCTTCCAGATCGGAATAACATTGTCAGTCGCCCCACCACTTTCATAGTTTGATGCAGTGGGATTGGTCAGGGGATCTCGCAGCGCCACATTTGCATACAAAGGCAACTGATTTACTGCCTTTCCCGCGGCTGCAACTGCTCCAACATATCTGGCGACTGACCAGGCCTGAAAATACTCATCCGCGTCATTCCCGAAAACTTTCCCCCAGGATCCTTGAAATGCTAAGGGTTTATTTAATGCTTTTAAAATTTCCGGACGGAGCAATTCTGCAGGCACCTGTCCTTCAAAAAGTTTTTGAGCCTCAGCGGAATAATCACGTACACTGTCCCATGCGCCCGGCTCATTTTCTACCTGAACCATGATCACTGTATGTTGCTGATCTGCCTTTTTTAAATAGGACATGACCCGGACAAATGCCTTTTTATCAGCCTCCAGGGCAGCAATTGAATGGGGTGATGGTGAATCCACCGGTTTGTGATTCAGACCCATGATGTTTGGATATTTATGGGAGTCACGTTTCATCCATTCCGGCATATAGTGGTTACTGCCATTTTTCCAGGTTGCGAACCACAAAAAAACCAGATGAACTTTGTGTTCCCGCCCTTGCTTCAGCAGCAAATCCACCACTGAGAAATCAAATTTTCCTGGCTGGGGTTCGATCTGCTCCCAGTAAATCGGGACTTCCAGGGTGTTGGCATGCATCCGCTCAATAGCCGACCACACCTGGGGCAACATTCCGGGCCAGCCGCTTGAATTATGAGCCTGACCACCGAGAATAAGGAATGGTTGTCCGTCCACAAGCAGCGCATGGCGACCATCTTTCTCAATGATACGGGGTAGCGGATGGGTCTTTTCCTTGGATTTAACGAAGGTATTTTGCAGGGCTTTAACCGCCTGTCCATAACCCGGATTTAAAATAAAGCTTAGAATCAGGAAATAAATCAGGGAAATTGAATTAATTCGTCCCCCCGAAATTTTGATATTTTTAATGCTCATTTCCGTTAAATTGGTTCTTAAAGGCGTAAACTATTAAATATCAGTCAATTAAAAATCATTGAAAATCAACTACAATGGGACCCGATCCAGCAGATTTTTATTTGCCGGAGCAGTATTCTTCAGGACTAAATGGTTGGCAATTTCCATGGATTCCGGTAAGTTGGAATCAGGTAGTTATTTGCCTCTTCGTCATTGGTGAATCTGGTCCCATCCCAAATCAGCTTTTTACCGGTGCGGTAAGCAATATTTCCAAGTTGTGAGAATTTGGCAATGTGAGCCGCTATTTCCACGCTTGCATTGGTATTCCGGTTACGGGTATGCCTGCATTCCAGAAAATTCTTCACATGATTTTTTAATCCCTCACCGGTACCTTTTACCAGCGGAACGGCTTCCATCCTTTTTTTGCCATCAACCACCTCAGGAATAACTTCCCAGCCACCGCGATCAACCACAAGGGTTCCGTTTTCCCCTACAAATCCCAATCCATGGGTTCTGCCATACCCCCCGTCGTTAATTCCGATCGCATGATCCCACATCACATTAAACCCGTCAAATTCATAAATGGTCTGCAAACTGTCAGGAGTTTCGCAGGCATCGTCGGGATAGCCATATTTACCACCCATTGCCATGACCGATTTAGGGGTTGTGACATCCATTCCATACAGGGCAAAATCGAGCAGATGAACTCCCCAGTCTGTCATCAGGCCACCGGCATAGTCCCAGAACCAGCGAAAAGTAAAATGAAACCGGTTTCTGTTGAATGGACGGCTGTGGGCCGGACCAAGCCACATATCGTAGTCAACTCCTGCAGGAACCGGTTCGTCCGGGAGTATTGGGATCGAAGGACACCAACCCTGGTAAGAAGATACACGCACCAGCCTGATTTTTCCAAGCTTGCCGGAACGGATAAAATCGACCGCACTCAGCCAGTGCGGATCACTGCGCTGCCACTGCCCCACCTGAACTACCGTCTTGTGTTTCTGAGCCGCTTTAACCATCAGGTTACACTCTTCGATACTGTTACCCAACGGTTTTTCGCAATAAACATCCTTTCCGGCTTCACATGCAGCAATCAATATCAGACAATGCCAATGATCTGGAGTACCTATGATCACAACGTCAACATCTTTGTTTTCAATGAGTTTACGCCAGTCCTTGTATAGATTTTCGGGTTTCTTTCCACGGATTTTTTCTACATCGGCTGCACGTCGGTTAAGTACACTTTCATCGATATCGCACAATGCGATACATTCAACCTGGGGGTTTTCCAGAAAAGCCTTTAAATCAGCGAATCCCATACCATTGCAGCCCACAAGACCCACATTTACTTTCGAATTTGCTGAACAGGAAGCCATTGTCCCGGACAGCGGAGAAACGAGTGTCAGACCAGCCGCAGCCGTTCCGCTGCTCATTAAAAACGTTCTTCTTGATGTCATTGGTTGAGTTTTAAAAACGGCTAAAAGTAGAAAAAACCCCGAAGGTTTCGAAAACCATCGGGGTTTAATTATTTAACGATTTCCAATATGGAATAGATGGATAATTCAGGTACCACCACCTTTGAAATTCCGTTCTGAAAATCAATATCCAGCACCCGGCCTTCAGGTTGCAAAATGATTTTTGACGGTTTTTGCAGGGTTTTAACCTGAACTGTGAGGTTTTGCAAAGCCGGGATTTCATCAAATCCAATCGCTTTGGGATTTGCGTGTTCACCGGCTACATTCAAAAGATCCACAAGCATCTTGCCATCAATCTGGTTTACAGCAATATGAACAAGATGCGATCCGGATACCTTTACCAATGGATCAGGAAGCAATTCATTAATCCGGCTGCTCGTAAAATCGCGAAGGATATGCGATTTGTAATCAAGATAGGTGGTACCGGCATTGAAATAAATGCCCGTAACCCTCCCCTTTCCATACTGATTTACCGAAGCTGAAATAATCTTTCCCTTATCCTTGAAGTCACTGCTGTTATAGAAAGTGGAAATTGACCGGGCCCCGGGTAATAATCCGACCGATAATACCGAGCTGCCAATGCCTCCGAGTTTATCAACCTCTGCAATAAATTCCGGTTTATCTTCCACTTTAACAAGGGATTGAATCCCCAGTTCCTTTTCAAACAATGTGGCTGATTCTGTTCCGATAATCAGCAGGTTTCCCCCCTCCCTGACATAGTTTCCCAATTCATCCTTGAATGAAGGTTCCAGGTAATTGCATTCGGGAATAATAATCAACGGATATTGACTCATCCTGCCACGAAGATGGTGTTCCATTAAAATCTCGACCGGATGCTGTCCGTCCAGGATCATATTCAGCGCTCCCTGGAGCATTGCCGTTGAGCCTGAAAATGGATGAGTTGTATTTTTCTGGTAACAGGAGGTCGGGTAAAGCAGGGCGATCTGGGGAATTGCTTCTGCCTTATGAACAAAAGGTTGTCTTGCCCGGCAAAAGTTCCCGATTTCGGAAAGGGAAGTTGCCAGCCAAGGTTTGAGAGATAAATCACGATTTTGCTGAAAATAGAACTGAACTCCGCCACCCATCGCCATGATCTCAGAGGCCTCCTGCTCCAGTTGCACCGACGATTTGACACTCATCGGCATCTTTCCCCCGTTCCACGAAAACCCCCAGGCCATCAGGTCCCAGGGCTTTCCCTGTGGGGCAATGCACCTTGCCTCGAATGCGGAGCGGTAAACACCGTTTTGGGGAGTGACGTCACCTGACAAATAATCCACATTGTTGTTCACCGGCTCAGGCATCATCGAGGAGTAAGACCAGTTGCTGGTGATCTGAAATTGAGGATTGTACTGATGGATGGCATCAACGTATTTTTTCATATGCTCCCGGAACAGTTGGCGGGTATATTCCATCCATTCGGGGTAATTTTTATCCAATGGTTTTTTAGGTATTTCGGTGATCCCGGTTTCCTTTGCAAAACGGGCCAATGATGCGGCTCCGCAATCGGGTTCCACAGCCCAGCAATCTCCGTCAATCCAGGCGCCATCAACACCGTAATCGCTGAGCTCCTTTAACTGGGGAATTAAAATTGAATCAAGATAGGGGCTGAAGAAAGATGCTTTCTCTGTACTTGCCTCTCCGTTGGATTTAATCAATGCCCAATCGGGGTGCTCTTTGACCACCTTGGCATCCAAAACTCCCGAATAGTGCATGAAAAGAGCGACCTTGTTTCTGGCCGTAACTTCCCGGAAAAGCTTCAACGGTTCTTTTTCAAATCCCCTGACATGATAACCTGCTTTGGTCGGATAACTCGAGATTCCGGGATGACCCTTGCAATCGATCTGAATGAAATCGGGACGCACCAGGGTCAGGAAAGTATCGACCATTTCAGGGGTCAGGGTTTTCCCGGCATCGGTAATATCTTCGCTCGCATGCAAATCGAAATGAATACCAAAGAAGCAATCTGCCCGGCGTAATTTATGAGGATTTTTGAAGGATTGGGCGTAAAGGGAGAAGTTGGTGACTCCGAAAAGCAATAACAGGATTAGTTTAATTCTGGTCATCATGAAATTCTTATTGAAACAGGTTATAATTTAAAAACTCCAAAGTTGAACCCTTTCGGGGTTCCTGTTCATGTGCTGATTACAACCTCCGGTTGCGCCGGAGGTCAGTTAGTTTAAAGTCCTTCGGACTTAACTTCCACAATTGCGGTGGCATGCTTTAAATAAAGATTACAGTAATCGAGGTAATATTTTCCGGAATTTAATGCATCAGCCACATCTCCGAAAAGCTGGCATGAACGATATTTTTAAGGTCACCGTGTCCGTCCGGTCCTGCAATCTGATTGGTATACGATACATGAGTCTGCCCGTCTTTCCCCTGGATGATTGCGGGATAATGCCCCCTTACGGCACTGCCTGGCTTACCATTCACCAATATCTTCCGGTAGGGCCAGGTTTTCCCTTCGTCGGTTGAGAGCCATACCGAAAGCCGGTGCCTTCCCTCTTCGATATCATTAAGTACCAGGGCCCGGTTTCCACTTTGCAGTACCACCACATCAGCGGCCGTACCCGGATTGGGGATATCGGTATCGACCACCGAGCTCCAGGTGTATCCGCCATCCCTGGAGACACTTTTCATCAATCGCTTCGGAGCCGGACCATTATCGCGCATCAGGATTGTAATTGAACCATCCTTGTTTAAAGCCAGCGAAGGCTGGATCGCTCCGCCGCCCAAAATAGGTTCACTGAACGACCAGTGTTCGCCCCGGTCATCGGTAATAGCCATAATCGAGAGGTTTAATCCGTCAGAATAAAGTGGAAGAATCATCCGGTTACCCATTTGAAGCGGTTTGTTCCTGGTTTGCCAGCCAATCCGTCGGAACAAAGGATATCCAAGCCTGGCTTTAACCTTGGCCCCTTTATCGTTGATTTCCTTACCATCGCTGATCAGGTTTTTCCCTTTCGCAATTTCAAGATAGAGACTTTTGGCTTTTTCCAGATCTTTAACGGTGATTCCGTTTGCCCCGTTTTCGGCT
>Ga0364860_10186_pt1 | contig 48191 bp, 47 predicted proteins | sample ExccelAu500001D4_FD_206916 | JGI IMG/M metagenome (GOLD analysis project Ga0364860, IMG submission 206916) | Enriched cells from Trout Bog Lake Hypolimnion, Wisconsin, USA - BchlTB.Aug20.5000.01 .D4 | ecosystem: Environmental > Aquatic > Freshwater > Lake > Hypolimnion/Profundal zone | place: USA...
GGAGAGTTTAGCGGCCTGAGCCACAACAGACGGTAGCGACGCACCAATGACTAGGCTCGTTAGAATTAGCGCTCGACGGCTAAGCGGGCTAATAAGGGCATCGTCGTCATTCAGAGGTTCCACTTCTCGATACTCTACTGGAAAAAACATTGCGCTGTTCAATTGCGTTGTCGGTTGCCCTTCGTGCGAGTTGGGTGGCGATCAGCCCGTCACGCCCTGACGGAAGGTGTCCAGGCTGCCCAGTCCTCAACGCTTCGGAGAACGCTGCATGCATCCCGTGAAAGTTCTTTTCACTGGCGCCAGGAACTCGGATCGTCCCCTCACCGGTCCGAGCCTCCAAGATGTATCCATCTCGATCGTAGCGAATCACGCCTCCGGTGCCGATGAGATGGTAAGAGAAATGCGGATTCGATTCCTTGACGGTGTGTCCGTAAGTGAAGCTCATCTCGACCATCGAGTGGGCGCCAGCCTGGTGGTCCATGTGAAGGTAAACATGGTCGGGCGCCTCGTAGTCTGAGACCCAGGCTGCGGCGACTGTCGTTCGCTCGACGTCTTTGCCCAACCACCATCTCGCCAAGTCGATCTGGTGAACGCCACAATCGACCATCGGACCTCCCTCCAACATCCTTCCCCGCCACCTTGGGCTTTCGATCCACGCGCCTGCCGGATCCTGCTCGTACTGCCCATGCAGATCCCAAATGTAGATCAGCCGCAGCGATCGAATCTCGCCAACGACGCCATCTTCAACCCACTGTTTGATTTGCAGAGCAACCGGGCTGAATCGGTAGACGAATCCGGTAAAGAGCATCTTGCCGGAAGCCTCCATCGCCTCGATCGCCTCTTCCGCCTCCTCATCGTTCATTGCGAGAGGTTTCTCGCACAGGACATGAACGCCGTGTTTTGCCGCAGACTTTACATTCTCAAGGTGGGCTCCAGCCGGAGAGCAGATCAGTACGGCATCGAGTTGAGTCTTGAAGAACTCTTCCGATGTTGTGAACGCCGGAGGGTCACCAAACTTTGCCGCAACGTGGGCTAAGCGATCTGGATTCGGATCCATAAGTGCGGCAAGCTCAAGACCGGGGGTGTCGATGATTGCTGGCAGGTGCCCGTAGTCCGCTACTACTCCGCACCCCATCACGCCAATTCTCGCCATGCCAGGCCAGTTTACTTGGTTGGCCGGAACGCAGGCTTGTGGGGCGCCGTCATCCAGCACTCGGCTTCACCCAACTCGTTGTAGCCGTCGGAATGGTTTGTGTCGGCGTGGGGCCGTTCGCAGGCACAAACCATTCCGCGGCTATAAGGCTAACTAAGAGAACTAGAATCCGGCCGGAGGAATTGCCGCTTTCTTGTCGATTACCGGCTTCAGTGCGCGGCGAATGAGGAGGATCGCTGGAATCCAGAACGGTGAGAAGGCGAGAATCCAGACCATCGCGACAACGAAGATCCTCAAAGCTGTACTTGCGCCCGAAGACGCCTCTGCCCAGGTCTGAGCCAGCCAGTTAGGGTCGGTTGACGGCATATTTGCCACCGCGTTCTGTTCGAGCGTCAGAGCGATCGTCGACATCGCTGCCAATCCTGCTTGAGACTTCCGCTCACCGGTTATCTGTTCGATCTGAGTTCGAACTTGAGTCAACTGATTTTGGATATTGAAGACCTCGTCTAGCTGCGATCGGTTCTTCAGCATGTTCCGATACACATCCTCTTGTGCTTTCAAGGTCTTCAGGCGAGCATCGAGATCGACGAGTTGACCGGTCACATCCTCGGAACCGACCTTCTTGGATAATCGCACTCCTAGCGCTTCAAATCGAGCGATTGCGGAGTCGAAGCCGCCAACCGGCACCCTCAGCGAGATATTCAAAACGGGGTGGGCTGAGGCGAGATCGGTACTCGAAGCGGTCTCCGTATATCCGCCGAGGGACTGAACGATCTCACCAACCGCCTTCTCCGCTTTTTCTACATTGCCTACTCGGACGTCGAGTTCCGCTTTTCGAATGACCTGACGAGCTTGCTGCTCCGGTGCGGCAGGCGCCCGAAACGAGGCCGCCTTTGCTGAATCGGCTGACACCTTACCGCCCACCATGGGGCTCGCGGGAGCATTGGTCGCCATGTTCTTGGCCATCGACTTTTCGGTATACGCCGGCGAGGAAGCCGTTGCCGACGAACTGGGCATGTCTGCAGCGACAGATGCAGCGTCGGAAGCCCCCCCGCTACAGCCGGCCAACATCGAAAGCATCGATATCAAAGAAACAGTAAGGATCGAGCCCTTACGAATCGTTTCAAACTTCATTTTCACTTCACGCTCCTGTTGAGAGTCAGGACATGAGTGCCAAACAAATCCGCCTCGGTTCAACAAGAATTGAACCGAGGCGGCTTATCGCGATTTTTGCGGCTAGTGAGTGCTTGCGCTATCGACTGAAGATTTCGGCTGATTGGCGGGAGCGTTGGATTTCCCGTATCCCGCAGCGGCATCTCCGCCCTCTTCGCCGGCTTGCTGGCCAGATCCCTTCGCAGGTCGGTCTAGCTTCGGATCGACCTTCGACGCTGAGTTCGGGTCCGCGCCCAGACCATAACGCGTTTCCACGTGAGTCCCCGCAGAAGCGTAGGCGATGCCGCCGTTTCCGTATTTGTCGCCTCGAACAGGCCCGACTTTCACAGGAGTGGTCGACGTTTCAAAGCTCTCAACGCCCTTAAACCGGCAACCGCCAAGCAACAGCACTCCGATGAGCGCAGCAAATTTCACGAGGTCATTTCGCATTCGCATGAAAGTACCCCACCGGACGCAAATTGCGTCCGGCAGTTTTACCTAGAATGTCACGTCGACCGGCTCTTCCTTGCCAGTTGAGCTGCTCTTGTAGAGCGAATCGAAGATCGCATTGAGGATCAAGCCGTTCTCGCCAGGAACTGGAGATGGCTTGTCGTTGAGGATCGCATCCACAAAAGCCTGGATCTCGGCGGTGTGAGACGACTCTACGTGAGGAACGTTCGCCGGTTTGAGGTTGAACAGCTGCTTGTCGACTTCGGTGAAGATCTGGACCGCATCGTCGCCGCCGTACGGCTTTACGATAGCGCCGGCCTTTGTTCCGAAGAACTGGGTCTGGAACGGGTCTCCGTCGAGATTCGCCATAAACGAACTCTCGAGCGAAACGACCGATCCATCGGCAAACTTGATCATTCCAACCGCGAAGTCCTCAACGGTGAACTTCTCGCGATCGTACGATCCCCAGTAGTTGAACAGGTCCGGGTTCTTCCCGAGGGTGTCCCAAGTCTTTCCAAAGGCACTGACCGGTTTCGGATACCCCATGAGGAACAACGTAAGGTCGAGGATGTGTACGCCGATATCGATCAGCGGTCCGCCACCTTGCTTATCCTTGTCGATGAATACGCCCCAAGCGGGAACTCCGCGTCGGCGGAGCGCCTGGGCTCTGGCGAAGTAGATGTGCCCCATGTTTCCGGCATCGACATAGTCCTTCATGAACCGTGCCGGGCCCGAGAAACGCGACTGGAGTCCAACCTGCAAGATCTTTCCGGAGGTCTTGGCGGCTCTGCACATTTCGCGGCACTCGTCGGCGTTGATTCCGAGAGGCTTTTCGCAGATGACATGCTTGCCGGCAGTTAGCGCATCGACCGTCGGCTGCATGTGGTACTTGTTCGGTGTAGCAACCGATACCGCGTCGATCTCTTTGTCCGCCAAAAGCTCGCGGTAGTCCACGTATGTAGTTTCGATTCCAAACTTATCCGCCGCTTGTTTAGCGATTTCCGGATTTACGTCGCAAACCGCGACCATTTCGCAGAGGTCCGGGATGCTTTGGTAGCCCTTCATGTGGCAGCCCTGAGCGATTCCGCCGCTCCCGATGATTCCAATCTTGAGTTTTTTAGCCATTTTTGCCCGCAGGTCTCGTCCTAATTGAGGCCCGATAGAGATTACTCAATGCAGCGGATAACGCGTTCATTTCCGAGCATCCTCTTAGGATCTGTGGCACTCAAGCAAAGAGTCTGCCAAAATAGCCAGCACTTATGCCGACTTACGTTTATGAATGCAGTAGCTGCAACACCCAGTTTGAGGTCCAGCAGCGCATTACCGAAAACGCGCTCGACACCTGCCAGTGCGGTTCCTCGGGAACCGTTAAGCGGATCATTCAACCCATCGCCGTGATGTTCAAAGGATCCGGGTTTCACATCAACGACTACGCCTCGAAAGGCGGTCCCGCCCCCAAAGCCGACTCCGAATCTCCCGCCGCCGCTCCAATTGAGCCGACTCCAGCCGCGCCGAGCGTGACACCGGCGGAATAGTGGTCAGGGACCGGTGGCCGGTGGTCGGTGACCGGTGAGATTCCCCAACCCCCGATGCCTCCATCCCCGAGCCTCCGGCGAGGCGTGGAGGCTCTTTTCCGACCAGCCTCCGAAGGTTCCCTGGGTCGTATCCTCCCGAGAAGGCAGTGATAGCTACCCATGAACGGAGCTTAGTTCAACTCCCAAGTTTCGGGGCAACCATCCCCCAAGATCGACGTAATCAAACCTTCGCGATCGAGTTATCACCCTCTTGGCGCAAATCCTTCGAAAGTCGGTAGCGCACCGCTGCCCGCTCGGGCCGTTCTCCATTCCGTCCCTAGAGGTTTGTCCCGATTACATTCCCCTCACTTCGCCTACGGCTACAGCGGACAAGCGCCCCCCCCGGGCTGGCTTGCTACAGGCTCCAGGAGAACTGGGAGGAACTCACTGTTCCGGAAACGCGCTTCGCGAGGGATCCTGTGGAGGCTGGGCGGGAAGAGCCTCCACACTTCGCTCGAGGTTCAAGGCTTGAGGCATCGCGCGTCAGAGGACTTCCCCAGTTCCCTGGTTCCCTACTTCCCCGGCCCCTGCCCACCGAATAGCTATTTCTTCAGCTTCGCGATATACGCCGGTAGATCTTCCGTTTTCGACGGAACGACGATCTTGCCGTCGACGATCTGCTGGCTGATGTCGTTGACCTTCTTGATGTTGGCGTCGCCGATCTTGTCTTTCGTGTACTTGAACTCGGTGAGGCCTACTCCCTTCGACTTGAGGTCGAAGACCTTCGTGCCAGGGGTGAACTTGTTGTCCTGAACGTCCTTGATGGTGGCGAAAACTGCCTCATCGACGTGCTTAACCATCGAGGTCAAGACGGATCCAGGAGCTTGATCGTCCTGGTTGGAATCGACGCCGATCGCGAGCTTTCCGGACTCCTTGGCAGCGGTAATGACCCCAAGGCCGCAGCGCCCTGCCGCGTGGTAGACGATATCGCAACCGCCATTGAACAGAACTGTCGCGGCTGCCTTGCCCGCGGCGGTGTCGTCCCAGCTTTCGGTGTACTTGATTCCGGTCGCGTCGATCTTCGGATTGGCGGTTTCGGCGCCGGCAACGTAGCCGGCCTCAAATTTCTTGATGAGCGGCGTCGTTTTTCCGCCGACAAAGCCGATCTTTCCGGTTTTGCTTACGAGCGCGGCAAGGTATCCGGCCAAGAAGCTTCCTTCTTGCTCGGAGAAAACGAGCGAACGAACGTTCGGTTGATCGAGTACATCGTCGATGATTGCAAATTTGATCTTCGGATACTTAGGAGCGACGGTCGTCAATGCAGTTTTCTGGGCGAACCCAACCGCGAAAATCACATCGCAACCCTTTTCGGCAAGGCCGTCCAGGTTCGTCTCATAGTCTTTTTCGCTCTTGCTGTCCACGGACTTCGATTCGATTCCCAGTTCTTTAGCGGCACGTTGAATGCCTGCATCGGCGCTGTCGTTGAACGACTTGTCGCCCTTTCCACCGCTATCGAAGACGATCCCAACCAACAGTTTCTTTCCCGATGCCGCGGTAGTCGATCCGCCGCCTGCTGTCGTCGAAGGCTGAGTATCGTTACTCCCTCCACTACATCCGGCAAGCATAATTGCAGCCGCAAACCAACCCAAGTTCCTCATCTTCACCACATAGCCTCCCAATCGACACAGCTTCCGCAAGTGCGAAGCACCCCGCGCGGGGTAAACTGCGTGATTATGGCGCATGGACGTCGATAGTCCAACCCCTGCGCCGCCCGTTTTAGGAGACCGCCCGTTTGATTACCATCCAACTTACGAAACTTGAAAGCGCTCTCGACCAAATTCGAAAGACTCAATCGAAACTGCTGGCCGCCGATGCGGCACTGATCGCAACCGCTCTATCGGTTACAGGTCGTCATGCCATTTCCATTTACGAAGGCGAACAGTACGTTTGGCCAGACGACTACGAGCGACTTACCCACGCCATGGTCGGCCAGATCGAAATGGTCAACGAAGCGATCGAGCACAATGCTCCGAAGCGAGTTTCGAAGACTGCAGTCGAAGAAGAGCCCGTAATCGTTACCGTTGGCCTAATGCCAAACCTGACCGCAGGCGAACAGGTTCTTGCCGATCGGGACGATCTTAAAGCAGTTTTGAGCGACATCCTTCAGGAAGGCGTCGAGTTTGTCTATGCAAGTACCGACATCGGTTGGCAGTGGGCTCTCGACAGGGCCAACTGGAACACCATCAGCGGCAAAGACGTGAGCCGACGAATCAAGATCAAGGCGAGCTTCACGGAAGGCGCCGTCGGTATTGAAATGGGTCTTGGCACCCCCAAAAAGCGGCCCAGCCGTGCGAAAGGCATCCCCGAGCCAGATCCAGAGCCCGATGTCGAACTCGACATCGAAGCAGAATAGAACTACCCGAATTAGAGGCCTTTCGCGAAGACGTAAAAGTCTGCGTGAGAGGTCTCTTCTGGTGAGTTAGGGTCAAAAGGATGGCGATTTGGCACCATCTCTTTTAGTTGCCACTCAGACGCATGCGCCTTGACCCAGTCCGTAAAGACCCGGTGACGGACATGAATGTCAGGTCGAGAATCGGTATTCGACGAATAGACGATGACAAATCGTAGAGCTGCACCGAACAGATCGCTCATGTACTTCTCGAATGTCTCGTCCTCTACAAGGTGGTAAACAACGTCGAGGGATAGGGCAAGATCGGCGGTGAAGACCCCCGCTCGATCGACAAACACTTTGCAGTCGTAAACGAAAAAGCTCTTGGTGTCGTCATCCTTGAACCGCTCAGAGCTCTTCTGCAAGATGGTTCTCGATACATCAAGCCCGATGAACCGAGGGTATTCCGCCAAAGAGAGCTGATTCCCGTCCCCGCATCCGAACTCGATAACCGATTCGACTCCGTTCGTCTTCACAAACTCGTTGAGAAACTCAGCCTTAAAATGCGCGAGCCTTCTGTACGAGCCGTACCCGGAGTCCCCACCTTTGGCATAGCGCGACTCCCAATAGGCATCGGAGCTCTCGAAGTCTTTCGCACGTCGCTTCTGCTTCAGCTCCGCAAAAAAACGAATTCGATTCTTGGCTTGCTTGAGTTTTCTGATCATGGATGACTCGAATCCTAGGAAGAGCGAAGAATCCGAATGAGCCCCTCGGTCGATTTCTGTTGGCTGAATTTCTGGGCCACCGAGTATTGTGCTGCGGTTCCGAGGTTTCTTGCCAGGGAACGGTCTCGCAAAAGCAATAAAAGCCGCTCGGCATGGGCTTGGATGTCTCCCGGCTCGAAAAGGAAGCCGTTAACGCCGTCTTCGACAATCTCCGGCACCCCGCCCGAACGCCCTGACACAACCGGCACTCCCACCGACATCGCATCGAGAAATGCGACTCCGAATGCCTCCTCTTGCTTGCTAATCGGTCCCTTAATTGAATGCATCGTGAAGATAGAGGCTTCCTCAAACCGGCGTTTCACCGTTTGATGATCTTCCGAACCTGGAAGGTGAATATCCGTAGCGAATGGTGATTCGGCCGCCATTTGAAGGCACTTGCTCCTGAGCGGCCCGTCGCCGACCATAGTTAGCTCGGCATCGCACCCTTGCGCGCGAAGGAGGTTGAACGCTTGGATTGTGAAATCAGGCCCTTTGCAATCGACAAATCGACCCACGAACAGGATTTGCGGTCGTCCTGTTCTTTCTCGGGGAGGGTCCCCAGACGGCACCACCCCCAGATAGTTCACGATTACTCTGTCGGGGGAAACTCCCGCCGCAATTAGGCGTCCGCGAGAGAACTCGGAGTTTGCGATGAATGTTGCTCGCTCGCTAAGACGAACGATTCTCTCCCTGTAGCCAAGTGAATGGCTTAACTTTCCCGAACCGTCCTGGTCGACAAGGTCGAACATAAGGTCGTACCCGTGGAAATAGACGAAAAGCGGTAGCCGAATTCGATCCCACGCTTCTCGAGTCTCATCGGCAACCGTCCCGTAATGGCACAGAATTCGGTCTGCATTCAGGTCGTGGACGAACTTCTCAAGCAAGGCCGCAGGCCTAACCGGACTGAATCGTCTCAGTGGTTTCGGCAAGATTCGATGGAGAATACTGCGAGTTCGAAGGCGGAGGAACGGTGGCGATAGCCCGTCGTCCCCGCCACCAAGTCGACTCCGGCCGGCAACGCCGACACATTCCGAGCCAAGTCCAGCAATCATGCGCGCCAGCCACGGCTCCGAGACATTGTTGTATCGCTGAACGACAGTTACGACTCGCACTTCGACGTGCAGACTACCTATCGATGGCGACATTTGAGAAATGAAAACGCATAAGGAAGATGAGGTTGCCCCCATCTCCCTTATGCGCTTAATGAACTTTCGGTGCTGCTGACGATTACAGGGTCAGCGAGAACGTCATCGGCGTCCAGGTTCCGCAAACGGTACCGACCTGAGCGGCGACGGTCGCGGTTGTGGCTGTCGCGGTGATCGTATAGCCAGTCGTGGTGCCCGTGCAAGGATTCATCGGGAGAGTTCCGCCCATATCCGTTGCGTAGTCGGCGAGCGTCGTGTCGTAAGCGTTAGCCGAAACTGCTTTGCCCTGAACTGCGGTTGCGAGTGCTCGTGCATTGGTGTTCGCAGCGCCTTCTCTCGAAGCGTTGACTGAGCTCAAGTACGAAGGAAGAGCGATGGCGGTCAAGATGCCCAGGATGAGGACGACGACGAGAAGTTCGATGAGGGTGAAACCCTTGCGGTTGCGAGACTGGATGTTTTTCATGTGGTTCAGCATTCCTTGCTAATTTCTTTCTGCAGTCCTTGCGGCCTGATGGATATAGATTGCATCGTATTCGGCTGCAATCCAAGTCGCTATTCCTTGGTCACTTCGACCAGGTAACGGTTTTCCACGACGCAATACCGAACCACAAGGCTCAAAAATGGGCGAGGCCCAAGGACCTCGCCCGAGAAGATTGTCGAACGAATTACTCGCCGGAGTAACCGAGTGTGTAGACAGCCGGAGTCCAGGTTCCGCAAGCGGTTCCAACTTGCGCAGCAACGGTTGCCGTCGTACCCGAGAACGTGATTGTGTAGCCGGCGGTGGTACCTGTGCACGGATTGATTGGGATAGATCCCCCCATATCCGTCGCATAGTCGGCCAGGGTCGTATCGTACGTTCCAGCTACGATGGCCTTTGACTGTACGGCGGTAGCAAGCGCTCGAGCGTTTGCGTTTGCGGAACCTTGACGCGACCCGTTAACAGAACTGAGGTAGGACGGCAGGGCGATTGCAGTCAGGATTCCTAGAATCAAAACGACGACGAGAAGCTCGATGAGGGTGAAGCCCTTTCGGTTTTGTGTGGAGCGGCGGTTCTTCATTAGTTGTTTCCTTTTCAATGCAGTTTCTACGGCTCGACGCTGATGCCTTGAGGAGGAATTGTGTTCTTTCCGTAGCCAAGATACAATCCGCTAGAATCGGGGCACCGAAACCTGGGCACGGATTTGCGTGACGTAAATTCGCTAGGTGAGACGCAAAAAAGCGCATCGTCGGAAGAAAGCTCTTCCGACGATGCGCTCTGAAGTCTGGGTTACTCGCCGGAGTAGCCGAGTGTGTAGACGGCTGGCGTCCACGTTCCACAAGCGGTTCCAACTTGGGCGGCGACGGTGGCTGTCGTTCCGGAGAACGTGATCGTGTAGCCGGTGGTCGTTCCGGTGCACGGGTTGATGGGGATAGCTCCACCCATGTCCGTTGCATAGTCGGCCAAGGTCGTATCGTACGTTCCGGATACGATTGCCTTCGACTGAACGGCCGTAGCAAGAGCTCGAGCGTTAGTGTTGGCTGCGCCTTGGCGTGAACCGTTGACCGAGCTGAGATAGGATGGGAGGGCGATCGCGGTTAGGATTCCAAGAATCAGAACGACGACGAGCAATTCGATGAGGGTGAAACCCTTTCGGTTACGAGATTGGATGTTTTTCATGTGAGCAGCATTCCTTGCTTGATTGTTATGTCTGCAGTCCTTGCGGCCTGATGGGTATAGATTGCCGCCGAAAGTCACGGTGTCCAAGTCGCCATAAAAGGGTCATTGGGAAGAGGTAACGGAAATCCACCCGGTAAATTCGACAGGAATAGAGAGAATGGGCCTGCTAAAAGAAGGCTTTGAAGTCGCTGTTAGTCGCCCCTCCAGGCTCGATAGAAGGAATCCACTACATCCAAGCTCGAATAGAATGCGTAGATGTTCTCGGTCATCTTAATAGCAATGCTGAGTGCTCAATCCTTGTTGCAACCAAAGACTCAACTCGTGCTTTTGGGTACCGGAACTCCTCGGCCAGACCCCGATCGGTTCGGTTCAGCCTCCGCCGTGATCGTTAACGGCTCGGCTTATCTGGTTGACTGCGGTCCCGGCATCGTTCGACGAGCATCGGCGGCTCGAGAACGTGGAAATGAAGCACTTGCAGCTTCAAATCTGAAGACCGTGTTTATTACGCATCTTCACTCCGATCACACTCTTGGCTACCCGGATCTCATCCTTTCCCCTTGGGTTGTCGGCAGAAAAGAACCGCTAACCGCATTTGGCCCTGTCGGCTTGGCAAAGATGACAACACACATCCTAGAGGCCTACAAAGAGGACATCGATCTTCGAATCCAAGGGCTGGAACACGGTAACGCAACCGGCTACAAGGTCAACGTCCATGAGATCAAACCCGGCATCGTCTACAAAGATGAGAATGTCACCGTCACCGCCTTCTATGTTAAGCACGGGTCTTGGAAAGAGGCGTTCGGCTTTAAATTCGAGACGGCAGACCGAAAAATCGTGTTTTCCGGCGATACCGCGCCATGCGCCGCTCTCGAAGCCGCTGCACAGGGCGCGGACATTCTTGTTCACGAGGTCTACGAAACTGGGGAAGCATCTCCAGAGAACCGAGCAGGCGGAGCCGACTGGCCGATTTATATGCGGGCCTATCACACGTCTGCCGAGGAGTTGGGTGCAATCGCCAGCCGCTGCAAGCCAAAACTCCTCATCCTCAACCATATCCTTCGCCGGCACACCACCGATCAACAGCTCATAGATGAAGTCAAGAATGGAGGATTCTCCGGAACCACAGCGATAGGCGCCGACCTCGCAAGCTACTAGCGAGGTCAAAAAACGCGTTTGACGTACTTGAGATAGCGCCGATTGATGGAACGCTGGACTCGGTGCCAGAAGGACATGAATCCGAATTCATGGCTGGCCTCGTACTTCGCCAGCCAGGCAAGTGCATCAAGTTGCTTCCAGTAGATGGCAAAGTTGATGTATCGAGACGCATGAAAGATCGTGGGCTCCACAAAACGTACGTCGAATCGACGGCACACAAAACTGCACCGATTGCGCCTAACATCCAAATCCAATTTACCGATAAGTCCGGTCGCCGTATTCACGAAGTCCTGTTCGTCAGGAATAACGTGAGTTGATCCCTCGGCATCCTGCATCTTTGCAATCGCTAGGGCAACATAGGGTTCCTCCGGAATAAGTTGGCTGTCGAATACAAACCCGGAATCGGAGTGCCTTTGCCCTTCTTCGAAGCACCTTTGCAGCATCATCCGGCAAGGATCCGTTCGCTCGTAATAGATCATTCCGCCATTGAACTTCGGTATCGATTCAATGCCGTGGGTAGCCAAATGATCGGTCACCCGCCCGTACCAGTCTCCACTTTCAATGAACTTGCCCTGCACGCATAAGCCACGTCCGGCGCAGTAATCGAAGACAGAATCCAGGCGCCTAAAGACGAGGCAGTCGGCGTCGATGAAGAGCACTTGGTCGGCATCAGTTCGATCCAGGGCGCAAAGTTTGCTGAACAACGTCCACTCAAATGGCCCCTCAGGAGCGAGTACTGTGTCGAAGCAGCTATGCCATGGATAGTTGGGCAGATCGGTTACTATAACTCGATGCGTTCGATCGCCGATCAATTGCAGCGATCGGGCGAGTCCCAGAGCACACTCTGCGAATTTCGGACTCCCAACTGCCAACGTGTAGACGATTCGATTCAACGCGACAATTCCTCAAACAACATTTGGAGTTGCTGTCTTCGATTTCCGATAGTCGACAACAACGGCAGGATTGCCGATCGCGATTGCAAGGGGAGGTATCGACTCTCGTACGACAGCGCCCGCGCCGACAATGGCTCCGTCCCCAATCGATACTCCGGGCAAGATAATTGCCCTCGTTCCAATCCAAACGTCGTTCCCGATTGTCACAGCCTTCGGATCGGTCATCCCTTGTTCGATCATCGGAATATCCAATCTTGAGAAACGGTGATTCCGAGTTAAGATGAGGACATCCGGTCCCATCAGCACGTTATCGCCAATGGAAACCGGGGATTCTACACGAGCGCCGATCCCAATTCCGGATCGGTTTCCAATCTTGATTCCCTTCCCTTTTCCAAACTCGGCTCCAGCCTCGATGTTGACTTCATGACCGCATTCGTCGAACATCATCCGTGCACACCAACTTCGAATCGAGCGAATCGCACTTCTGCCAAACCTCCGACCGTCGGTTGCCGGTAAGCGCTTGCCGATCGCGGTATAGACCAGAAACCCGATTCTGCGAGCCGCTTTGCTCGGGTTTATGATTTGTCTATCGTTCATTACGGTCAGGCAGCTACCCCAGGGCCCCTCAGGGCTTGCTCAGTTCGTTGTATAGGTACCGCAAAATGCGACCAAATACGTGCGGACGGCTCGTCTCCTTCCCAATACCGTGATCGTCACGCGGGTAGGTCATTTCATCGAAATACTTGCCGTTGTCGATCAATCGCTGCATGAGACGTGCCGTATCCTGGAACAGAACGTTGTCGTCCATGATGCCGTGGACCAGCAACAGGTTGTCCTGTAGACCGGCGGCATACGTAATTGGGGAGGTCTGCTCGAATATCTTGGCATCGTCCTTGGCGAGGCCAAGGCGGCGACGTGTGTACCATTCGTTATAAGACTTCCAATCGGTCACGGGAGCGACGGCGCATCCGGCAAAGAACACACCCGGCTTCGTCAGCAACGTCATACACGTGAGGTAGCCGCCGTAGCTCCAGCCCCAAAGGCCCACGCGATCCCCACGGACGTACGGCAACGCTGCTAGGTAGTTCTTCGCGGCCACAGCCTCGTCAGCATCGATGAGACCCATCTTGCGGTAGTACCCACTGTTGAACTCACCTCCGTAACCCCAACTCGATCGGAAGTCGACGCAAAGAACGACCATATCCAGGTTGGTAGCTGCGTAGTTCTCGACGTAACCACCCCACGCCGCTTTGCCTGAGTTGGCGTACATATTGCTAATCAGGGCAGGGTGCTTCTGACTCAGGTCCAAGCCTGGGCGTGTAATTAGCAGGCCATGAATCGTAGCGCCTTCTGGACCCGGGAATGTGACCTCTTTGAAGTCCGCCCACTTGATTTCGTTGAACTGCGGAAGCTGGCTCTTCGTCAGTCGATGGATCTGTGGTTCGACGCTGTAAAGCTCGGGATTGATCGTTCGGTCGCTGGCCATCGTCGCGACCTTCGTTCCATCGTCGCTAAAGAGCGGCAATGCAACCGAATCGAACTCCTTCGGAGTCGACATTCCATCAGGTTTCACGATGTGTTCGGTTCGTTTGCCGTCCGGCTCGACGATCGTAATTTCGCTCTTGAGTGGGCTGTGAGCGAGCGTCCCAAGGAAGATCCGGTCGCTATTCTTGGGTCTTCCCAATGCGGCGACGTCGAATTTCTCCGAAAAGAACTTCGTTAGGTTCTTGCCATCTGGGTCAACTTGCATGACGGATCGCCAAGTGAATTTGCCGTCGATGATATCGGTCCCGAACAAGAGGTGCTTACTGTCGCGAGTCCAGATTAGAGGGCGCCAGTCCGGGATGTAGTTCTTAGGAGCCTTCTCCGTGTAAATATCGGTCTTCGAAGCGTCCTTAGGGTTGATCTTGGAAATCGTAAACGCTTGAAAATCGTCCTTGATCCAGTCGATAGCGATCGTTGAAGAATCGGGAGCCCACGTCTCGGCAAGAAGCCACATGTAGCGTGGTAAACCCGGCACGAACTTGATGATTCCGCCATCGGCCCCGACGATTCCAACCTGAGTGTCGATATCGAGGTCTCCATTCCACTCGCGCGTAATATTCACTACGGCTGCTCGATCCTTGGTGAAGTCCATGATCACGTGATGCCCGGTCTTGCTGCTATCGGACCAATTCACGAGGATTGACTTTCCGTCTGGTGACCATTCGTGACCGTCAACCGACGTACCGGCTTTGGAAACGAACGTTAGCTGCTTTACGGCGCCGCTTTTCCGATCCAATCGGAAGATGTTCTGCCCGTTGGAATAGGAAAGGTACTTTCCATCCGGCGAAAACTGAGGGCCGACGATCGCCGACTGTCCATCGACGATTGGATGGAGATTCGAGCCGTCTGGATGAACGAGGAATGTCCGGCCTTTGTATTGAAAAAGCAGTTCCTTGCTGTCCGGTGACCATTGGGCGCCGCCGATTCCACCGTCGTAAATCGCTGCTTCCTTTTTCTCCTGCTCGGTTCGAGTGTCGTCCTGGCGCGGCAAATCTTCGATCTTCGCCGCCTCGACGATTTGGCGCTTGGAACCGCCCGGATAGTCCATCACCCATAGATCGAGTTTCCGGATGCCGGTCTGATTCCAACCGAACACGATCTTGGACCCATCTGGAGCCATCTGAGGCGAGGACGGGCTGCGGCCGTTGATCGTCGGGAACTGGTTCAGCCGCTCGATCGAGATGTCTGACTTTGGAAGTGGCTGGCTAAATGCGCCCGCCGTAAGGAGAAGTGTAAAAGGAACAATAAATCGCTTCAAAGGCATAGCTACACACGAGGTTGGATACTTCGACGCTTTTACCATATAAGAGGGTGGAGACGTAGAGGAACCTGGTTTCAAGGTGTTGGGACTCCTTCCCCTTTCCCTTTCGCTCGTCGTTGGAGGTACCTTTTGGGGGTGAAAGCCATCGCCAAAGTGCGACCCGAACCCGGAGTAGAAATCGTCGAAGTGGACGAGCCGGAAGTAGGACGCGGCGAAGTTAAAATTCGTTTAGAGGCAGCGTCGGTTTGTGGGACGGACCTCCATATCTATTCCTGGGACCAGTGGGCCGCATCGCGAATTCATCCGCCCCGCATCATTGGCCATGAGTTCTGCGGAACCATCGAAGCCGTCGGCGAAGGCGTCACCGACCGAAAAATCGGCGATTTTGTGGCGAGTGAATCGCACATCGTCTGCGGTCACTGCAAGCAGTGCCTTCACGGACAAGGGCATGTTTGCGTCAATACTCGAATTCTTGGCGTTGACGTCGATGGGGGATTTGCCTCCCATGTCGTAATCCCTTCCCAAAACGCGCGCCCGACCGATCGCTCGATTCCAAAGGAGATCGCTTCGTTTCAAGATGCGCTCGGAAATGCGGTCCATACCGCGATGGCTGGCCCTCTCAAAGACCAGACTGTCCTGATCACCGGTATGGGACCTATAGGTCTATTTGCCGTTAGCATCTGCAAGGCAGCCGGCGCGGCGAAAGTGATCGTAACCGAAGTCAGTCCGTATCGGATCGAACTCGCTGAAAAGGTCGGCGCCGATGTCATTCTCTCGCCAAGCGACGGAAACCTGTGCGAGCGGATCGAGAAGGAGGCGCCCGGCGGAGTCGATGCGACTCTCGAAATGTCTGGTCACCCCTCTTCACTAGAGCTCGCGATCCGGTGCACGCGTCCAGGAGGCAGAATCAGCCTGCTCGGCGTCTACGGAAACCCCAATCAGACAATCGACATGAACGCTGTCATCTTTAAGGGTATCGATGTTCAGGGCATCGTTGGGCGGAATATATGGCAAACGTGGGACCAGATGACGGCCCTTCTGAAAGCAGGAAAGCTGAACCTTTTGCCTGTAATCACCCACGAAATGCACTACACCGAATTCCAGAAAGCGATGGAGTTGATGAAACAGGGCAAAGCCGGCAAAGTCGTGTTTACATTCGAAGCATAGACAACCCAACTGCATTGGATCGCCGCCCGGTAAACTGCCTTCTATGAAAGTAGCCGTCCTTCCCTTCAATGCTGCAGAAGGGACCAAGCCAGCGCACGGGCGCCAGTTCGCCGGATTCGCGTCCGAGCAGCTTCGCGCTCACGCCCAGGCCGACATCAACACTGTGAGCTATCTCACGCAGGTCCAAGAGCAAGACGGCACGACCCGAATGGCTTACGTGAATATTGCGGAGAGCTTGCTTCCATACGATCAGCTCAAGGAGCTATTCAGCCAGGCCGAAGTCGAGTTGGTGATGGATGGAACGCTAAGCCAGAACGGCGACACGTTCGACATGACAGTTCGCTTTACTGCGAAGGATAACGAAGAGCCGGTCTACCTCGAATCGACCACGTTCCCGGTTGCCGATGTTTTCAATCAGCTTCATTCCTTGGTAAAGCTGCTGGCTTCAAAAGCCGAAGTCGAACTACCCGAGTTCTTGGGCGGCGAAACGATGGAGTTCGGAACCACGAATCCTCAGGCGTTCCTGGACTTCCTTGAAGGGTACGACACGCTCAGCTACATCCAGCAGGCCAACGGCATGGTCGCGATCGAATTCTCGCCCCAACCTGCGATCGATTCCCTTCTCCTATCCGTAGCCGCCGACACCCTTTTCCAGGGTCCCTATCAAGTTCTGGTTCAAATCGCCAGAGCATGCGCGCACTTTAGAATCGGAACGTTCGAGATGATCGATGCCGGGCTATTGCGGCTCACCGAAATCGTGCCTGACCAGTTCCTCGCGTATTTCGCCCTGGGTGAAATCCACCAAGCCGTCAACTCGTTGACGAAAGCCGCCGAGTATTTCGAAAAGGCGCTCTCCCTTGAGGATGGCGACCCCGCCATCTACTCCAGGCTTGGAACGGTTCAGATCGCCCTCGGAATGCCAATCAACGCTGAGCGGAACTTCCGCAAAGCGTTCGCGATGGAGGACGAGGAGAAGCCGTCGGGTGATTTCCTTGCGATGGTTCTTGGACAAACCGGACGAAATCACGAGATTCCGCCCCTCTGGAAGGGCGTTATCGAAGCTCATCCTCAGAATGCCCAGGCTCACTCCAAATATGCCGTCGCTCTGTTCCAGATGGGCAAAGAGGAAGAGGCAGAGAGCGCATTCGAGCTAGCCCTCGAAGTTCTCGAAGACAACACGGTCGTCAAGCGATATTACGCTCCCTGGCTCATGAAGAAAGGCGAGTTGGACCGTGCCATGGACTTCTATGAGGATGTGCTCGACCTGACGCCGAACGACATCCAGGTTCTGACCGAATATGCCCAAACGCTCGAAGCGGCAGGACGCGAATTCGAAGTCCCGCAGGTCATGAAGGACATCCTCGCCAGCAACCCGGATCCCAATACCCGCGCACAAGCAATGGCAAGGCTCATCGAGCTTGAGCAGCCTAAGCGCGTGCAAAATGTTGAGGCAGCCAGAGAAAAGATGGAGGCCGACGATTTTCTTGGCGCGATCAGTTCGCTGAAGCCACTACGGAATTGGCTTGCCGACTATTGGAAGCTGTGGGCTTTGCTTGCTTCGGCGTACAACCGCACCGAGCAGTATGTCGAGGCAGAAGAAGCATCGCGCAGACTCCTTGAGCTGTTCCCCGGCTGCGAGCCCGCGTTCGGCGAATTGGTTACAGCTCTTCACGGTCAGGGTAAGAACGACGACGCGTATCACCTTATGCAGTATGCGGCGACCCATAACCCGAACTCCCTACCGATTCACATTAACCTTGCCTTGGCTGCCAAGCGTGCCGGCCAGCGCGATGAGGCTCGCGAGTTGGCAAAACGAATTCGAGAAGCCGTCGGCCCGAACGAAGAACTCGAGCCGGTTCTTGCCGAAATCGAGCAATAGGCCAATCATAGGATCGGGCTGGGCCATGCTCAGCCCGATCTTTTTGTTTCAACCTGTTCGACCACCTTCTACGGCTTGCACTGTCGTCGGGAGCTGCCATCAATCGGGCGGCTTCGATCCGAGTGGAAGGTCTGTGGGATAGACTCATGTTCAACTCGAAACATCTAATCCCTGAACGTCCATTGCTCGATTCGGGTATGAACTCGGAGAAACAAAAGGCTGATCGGTAAGGAATTCAATATGCGTGGCTGGCCATTTTCGAAACCAAAAACCCCTGGATTTGGAATCAGTCGCGAGTACTTCTTGACGATTCTTTCCTCGCGTTCCGTTCTTCCGGCGATCGCGGAGGTGGCAAATCCGGCGGGAATTGGAGGGGCGGTTGTCGGCATGGCAGTTCCTTTGGAAGGTACCGGAGAGAAATCAGCCCTCCTTCAACCGATGCAAAGGGGCGGATACGTAATCGCTTCTAAGGATCGAAAGACCCTTCTCAAGATGCTGGTGCTCAGCAAAGAGGAGGCCGGTTACAATCCAGAGGACTATGTAAATAGCCCGTTGGCGATTGGACGCGACCCCGAACTGGTTGTGCGCATCCGCGCAACTTGGACGATCGCACAACTAATATTCGAGTCTCACGATCCAGAGGTTTATCCTGCCCTAGACTTCTTTCTGGGGATCGCTGCAAGGATGGCATCCCTCTCGGACGGAGTCGTCGCCGATTCGATTTCACAGCGATACCTGTTGCCGGAAAGGGTGTTCTTCCCCGAAAGGATCGATCCAAGAGTCGACGTCCGAGACCATGTCGACGTCAAATTCGAGTTGAGGTCGGATGGTTTGCACGCATTTACGCTCGGGATGCAGAAGTTCGCGCTTCCCGAATACGAGATCCTCAATCTGCTGGAGGAAGACCAAGCCAGCGCGGAAAACTTCCTCCTAACGGTGGGACAAACGGTGCTGCTAGGTGATCTCACCAAACAGGGCGATCAATTCGGCGCCCCGAAAGCTCTCTTCGAGGCGAGAGATGGCGGCTTCGACACGCGACTTTGGCAGGGTACGTCGGTTTTCGAGTTGCTACCACCGACATCGATGCTCCCAGGCGAAGCCCTAAAGCAGTGGCAAGAAAGCCTCCCTCCCTTGTAAGCCCGATTCCCTATATCCCCAGTTCCCTGGTTCCTAGTTCCTTAGGTTTTAGGACTCGAAACCGCGGCGCGTCCGATTCATCAGGAGCCAATAGAGGCCCAACTGCCGAACTGCATCGATGAACTCGTCGAAATCGACCGGTTTGCGAATGTAGGAGTTCGCTCCCAGGTTGTAGCTCTTGACGATATCTCGCTCTTCATCTGAAGAAGTTAGAATAACGACCGGCAAAGCACGCGATGTATCCTCGCTGCGAATTCGCTGTAGCACTTCTAGCCCGCTAATTTTCGGCAACTTAAGGTCAAGCAACACCAGATCCGGCAACGGGCCAGCCGTCGAACCGAAGAGGAAGTCGATTGCTTCGGCGCCATCTCGTGCGACGCGAATGATGTTGGGGATCTCGCTCTGCCGCATTGCACGGAGAGTCAGTTGTTCGTCGTCGGCATTATCCTCAACAAGTAGGATCGTTTTTGGTTCGGTTGCCATACAAAGCCTTAATGCGCCATTCCGGGCGCCTAGATAACGACACGCTCAATCCGCCAATTCGTTCGGGATGAACTCCCTTTTTCGTTCACCTATTCGCGAGAAGACTTATTGGGCCGTAGTTGATATTTACTGATAGTATCTATCAAAGGAAACATCTGAGTCCACTTCATCGACAGGAACCGCAACAACGGCTAGGTTGGTTCCTACGTATAGGGAAGCAATCACCTATGGAAAGCGCTTATCAACACCTATCGAAGATCGTTTGTCCAACCGACCTTCACAGCCTGTCAGACAAAGAACTTCAGGAATTGGTGGATGAGGTTCGGGCCGCCATTCTCGAACAGGTAAGCAAAACAGGCGGACATTTCAGTTCCAACCTCGGTACCGTCGAGTTGACGGTTGCCCTCTACGCTGCCAACTCGCTTCCCCCCGACGTGGTCGTCTGGGACACGGGACATCAGGCCTATCCCCATAAGATGTTAACGGGCCGGCTGGAACGGTTCGATTCGCTTCGCAAGTACAAAGGCCTCAGCGGATTCCTGAAGCGGGACGAGCACGAGCTCGACTCTTTCGGCGCAGGACATGCCGGCACCGCGATCTCGGCTGCACTCGGCTTTGCTGCCGCCCGCGACTTGAGAGGCACCAAAGAAAAAGTCATCGCCGTCACCGGCGATGCGGCAATCGCGTCGGGCATGAGTTGGGAAGCCCTCAATCACGCAGGTGAAATGCAGACGGACTTCACCGTCGTGCTTAACGACAATAGGATGTCGATCGCCCCCAACGTCGGCGCATTGACGAATTACCTTTCAAAGCTCCGATCGCGCCCCGAACTCCAGCACCTTGCCCGGCGTGCCAAAACCGTCGTTCAGAGGATGCCGGACCCAGTGACTAGAATGGCCGCAGGATTTCGACACGGAATCACCCACTATATGGCGCCCGAGGAGACCGGCACCATATTCGAAGAGATGGGTTTTGAATATATCGGACCGGTCAACGGACACGACCTCCCCACGCTTCTCGAAGTATTTCGAAACATCCGCGAGTTGGATTATCCGGTATTCGTGCATGCCATAACCGTGAAGGGCAAGGGGTACCCGGTCGCAGAAGAAGATTCCCGAAAGTGGCACGGGGTCGTACCATTCGACCTCGATTCCAACGACATGGTCAAGGCTGCCGGCCCTGTGACGTTCACGCAGGCTTTCGGAGATGCCGCGATCGAGTGTGCCGAAGCCGATCCAACGATCGTCGCGATCACCGCCGCAATGCCGGACGGAACCGGGTTAACCAAATTCAACAAGGCATTTCCAAAGCGATACTTCGATACCGGCATCGCCGAGCAGCATGCGGTCACGTTTGCGGCGGGAATGGCGGCAAGCGGGTTCAAACCGTTCTGTGCAATCTACTCGACGTTCCTCCAGCGGGGGTTCGATCAGGTGCTCCACGACGTTTGCATCCAGAACCTCCCGGTTAGGTTCTTCATGGATCGCGCCGGTTTGGTCGGTGACGACGGTCCCACCCACCATGGAGCGTTCGATATCTCGTATCTTGCCTTGATGCCAAACATGGTGCTGCTCGCGCCAAGAGATACGACAGAATTGCGCGAGATGACTCATTGGATGGCGCACTATGAAGAGCATCCGACCGCGGTTCGCTACCCCCGAGGCTCAGGAGACGACCGATTGCCAGAAGCTCGCACTCCGATCTCTATCGGCAAGTCTGAAGTGCTGAATGCTTCGGAACAGGATTCCGAAGAGCCGATTGCTATCTGCGGTGTAGGTTCGATGGTGAGCTTGGCCTGGGAGGCCGCCGGTGAGTTGGCCAAACATGGAGTTCAAGCTACGGTAATCAATGCCCGCTTCCTCAAGCCGATCGATGCAGACACAATCTGCGCTGAGGCCAAAGCTGCAGGCAGACTGATTACGATTGAGGAGAACGCCCTTGCCGGAGGGTTTGGGCAGACGGTTCGCCAAGCCTTGCACGAGGCTGGATTGGGGCATATCCCCCATACCATTCTTGCGATTCCAGATCGATTCATCGAACACGGCCCTGTCGCGACGATACGGAAAGACTGTGGCCTTTCCGTCGAAAACGTCGTTGCAGAGGCCTTCAAACTCATCGGGGCGGGACAGCGCCTTCGCCCCTAGGCAGCAGGGGGTAAAATCGCTGAATGCCAAAGTGGAAAGAAGGGGACCAGGTTCGCGTCGTGTCGCGTGAGGTCACCGAGGAAGACCGGAAGAAGAATCGGTACTTCGAGCACATGGCCGGACTTTCCGGAACGATCGAAAACGTTTACAGCGATGCCGAGGTTGCGGTGCGGGTCGACCCGATCAGCATGAGCAAAATCACGCGCGACGTTCATACAACCGCGACGCAGAGAATGAAGGACAAGTTCCTCGATGGGCTTCCCCAGGAGCAGCGACGAAACCTAACGGAGGAAGAGCTGGATTTCAAGGCTCAGTACGTCCTGCTCGTTCAAGCAATCGATTTGGAGAGTGCCTAATGGCAGCGCCAGACTTTTCATTCGACATCGTTTCCCGCGCGGACATGATGGAAGTGAAGAACGCTATCGATCAGTCGCAGAAAGAACTCGCCAATCGATACGATTTCCGAGGTTCCAAGGCGGAAATCCTTCATGAGAAGGACGACATCACGCTGATCGCCGACGACGAGTTCCGCATGGATCAGTTGAAGGACATCGTCTTCAGCAAGATGCTCAAGCGTGGTATCGACGCAAGACAGCTCGAGTGGGGTAAAGCTGAGCCCGCAACCGGATTGACGATCAAAGTCAAACTGATTCTCAAAACCGGGATCGAAATGGAAAAGGCGAAGGCTTTGACCAAGCAGATTCGGGATAAGGGTCTGAAAGTGCAGGCTCAGATTCAGGGCGAAGAAGTGCGAGTGAGCTCGAAGAGCAAAGACGACTTGCAGAAGGCGATGGCATTTGTTAAGTCGCTGGACCTTTCGTTCCCCGTCAACTTCGTCAATTTCCGCTAAGCGGATCCGTTTGACCGCGTTAGAATATGCGGATGGATTCAGTGAAGCTCCGCGCTTGGTGGTCGCACCGCCAAGCCCTTGACGGGCGTCTTCTTGGCGCAAGCGCGTCCACAGTGCTGTCCGAGACAGGATGGGCACGTTCGGTCGGCGGCGTCGGGCCTTACTTCACTCTTTTCAGCCGAGCAGGTATCCGAAAGGCGGAAGCCGACGCCGCGGTCGCCAACCTGGAGATCCACGAATTGCCCGCTGTCCGGGGCTGTACGTACGTCCTGGGCGCGAAAGACTACGCACTCGCGCTTGCGGCTGGGGCCGGCTTTCGAGATGCGGATATGCGTGTGGCCCTGAAATTGGGAGTGACCGAGCAAGAGATCGCCAAGCTGTGCGACGCCGTTGTAACGGCCCTGGAGAAGGGAGTGCTGAGCCCTGAGGAGATCCGCGATGCTACCGGCGATTCGTCGAGGAGCCTCGGCGATGAAGGTAAAAAGAAGGGCCTTACCACAACGCTTCCGCTCGCCCTCGGAAAACTTCAGGCATCCGGTCATATCAGGCGCGTGCCGATCGACGGCCGATTGGATCAGCAGCGATACAAATACACGCTTTGGTGTCCGAACCCACTGAGCGGGCTCTCGATGACAGTCGAAGAGATCAACGTCGAACTCGCTCGGAAGTTCTTCGGTTGGATTGGGCCGGCAACGCTCGGCGAGTTCCAGTGGTTTTCCGCTCTCGGAGTGGGCGCCTCCAAGAAGGCGATGGAGCCGCTCAACCTTGAGCCGATTGCTCAGGACAGCGACCGCATGATCCTTCCAGAGTTGCGAGATTGCTTTGAGGAGTTTTCCATTCCCAAGGATCCGAACTATTGCCTTGTCTCGAGTCTGGACGGCATCAGCCTCTTGCGAAGGGACCTGAAATCGCTGATCGACGCATCCGATCTGTCCCGCGAGGTCTTTCGCGAGCGAAACTTCGAGAAGCTCGAAAGCCTGTCGGACCTACCCAATCACGCGATTTTCGATCGTGGTCGGTTGGTGGGGCTATGGGAGTACGACACCTTCACCGAATCGATCGTGTGGCAGTCGTTCATCCCCACGAACCAGGATCTTATTGACTCCGTTTCTCGAATGGAAACGTATATCCGAGAAGACCTAGGCGACGCCCGAAGCTTCAGCCTCGATAGCCCCAAGAGCCGTATCCCAACGATCGAAGCGTTGAGATCGAGGAGTTGAAGGAATCGGTGGCCAGTGGCCACCGACCATCGGCCACCTAGACCCTGATTATCCCGAACACAGACGGGTCAATCTTCGCCGATAGATTCAACTTGGTGATCTTGCTGTCGCTCTCGCTATCCTTGGGGCCGCCTGGCATCGGCTTGATTATCGTCCGCCAGATGAGGAAGGTCTTGGGATCGATGTAGTATTGACAGACGATCTTTTGGGCGGCTGCGGTCTCATGCAAGACCGTCCACTTCTTCCCGTTCCAATCCTGTCCGAGGGTGATCTTGAACGTACTGTGCTCCATGTTCTTGCCAGGAGCAGTAGAAAGTTGCTGCGCCCAATCGAAGAAGCAGATCGACTCAAGGTTGACGGGAACGATCGATGCGAACCGGGTGGGCGTATACGCCTCCTCCTTGAACTCCGATTGATTCCGCAACTTCGAACTGACGGTCTTCCCGTCGGAGATTTTCGTCAGGAGCGCCCCAGAAGGTTTTGATCCCGGACTCGTCACATCGACGCGGATCTTGGAAGGACTCAAAAAGGAGAACGAGCTAACGAAATCCTGGTCGCCGTTCTTGGTCTCCGTCGTAAAAGTGACGGATTTGGCCTGCTTATAGGCGTTGCGCATGTTCGACAAAAGGGCCTCAACTTGAGGGTCGGCAGCATGCGCTGCTGAAGCCGAAAACGCTGCAGACACCAGCAAGGCGCCCTGGATCAGATGAAATCTCAAGCACTTCATACTGATAAATATGGCATCAGGGCCATCCTTGTTCCAACCCGAAGTGAGATAATTCCGAAGCGTCGAAGGTGCGCCCCAGTACAGCCTATGGCAGCACCACAGGGACCTTGGTCCTCTCGTTTGTCACTTCTGAAAACAATCCCGCTGCGTTTGAAGTCAGATCTCGCATGTTGAACGCGATGATCTCAGCCGGAATGACACTTCTCCTTTCGACAACAGGCGCAATTGGCGGAAACTCCGCGTCAACGTGTCCCGACACCTACAATCCTGTCGCAGCCGTTGCGAACCGAACGCAGATCAGCTTCGCCCGCGCATTCGTCGGCGGGCAAGACGTCGTCCAGATCACCCGAGCCGACGCTAGAAAAGTCCCGTTTATGGACGTCCGAGCCGCCGACCTGCTGATCAGCTACGTCTACGACAAGAGCGGAAAACTCATCGATCGAAAAGTCTGGTACGCCGACTCAATTCAAAGCGCCAAGCGATCGATGCTTTAAATTCAGGGCGTAAAGGAATTAGGGATCGGTGGATTGCGGGCAGCAGGGCGATTACCCTAGGTTCGCTTAAACATACGGAAGAGGGCGTCTTTGCCAAGGGTGACGGTGATTGGACGGCCGTGGGGGCACAGGTATGGGTTCTCGGTGGTGGCGAGGTCTACCAAGAGCTTCTCCATTTCGGCATGGCTTAAGGGGTCGCCCGCTTTGACGGCCATTTTGCACGAACTCGTGATCCAGATCTGTTCGCGCGTCGGAACCAAGCGTCGCGTTACCGACGCTTCGACCAACTCGTCGACGAGATCGCGGAGGATCTTGAGCGCGTCTTTGTTTTTGATCGCAGCGGGCACTGCGCGAACGACATAGCTCTCACCGCCGAAAGGCTCAAGATCGAACCCGACGTCGATAACCTCTTGTAGTCGCTCCCGCAGCAACACCGCAGATCGACGGTCGAGGTGCAAGGTTTGAGGAACGAGGAGCGCCTGCTTCTCGATCGCAGTCGAGCCTTTGATGCCGCAAAGATATTCGTACAGGATCCTCTCGTGGGCTACGTGCTGGTCGACAACGACGAGGCCGTGCTTCGTCTCGGCGATGATGAAGGTGTTCATCGACTGACCAATGACGCGCAACCCATCGAGCAATGAGATGAACGGCAAGGCATGGTCCACCACTTGAAACGCCGGGATCGGCACGTCGACATTCGGTGCATCAAGTAGAGTCGGACCGGACTCCGAGTAGGTCGGCGACGACTGTTGTTGATAGGTGCGATAATCGAACGTCTCCGGCGCACTCGCCGCTCGGATCGCAGCCAACGCCTCATTTGCGGCAGCTACGCCAGCAGCATTCGGCATCATCCCGTGCTCCATCAGCGCCGACTTAAGGGCGATTCGGATCGCGTCGAACGCCTGCCCCTCTTGCTGGAACTTGACTTCACTTTTCGTCGGTGAGACGTTCACGTCGATTCTCGAAGCGTCGATGTCGATCATCAGAACCAACAGTGGGAATCGCTTCTCGGGAGTCAAGTCGCGGAACGCCTGGTCGATTGCGGCGGTAAGCGTTCGAGTCCGCACCGGACGACCGTTGACAAAGATGTACTGATACGCTCGTGTCGGCTTGGTGATGTGGGGAGGGCTGACAAACCCTGTCAGGCTCATCCCTGCGGCAGTGAGGTTGACCTCGGCGAGGCTTCGCGCCATGTCGCGCCCCCATACGTCGGAGATCGCCTCTTGCATGTCTCCACCGCCGGATGTCTTCAGCCCGACTTGGCCGTTATGCGTCAGTTGAAATGCAACATGGGGATAGGCGATCGCGTAGCGGGACACATGCTCCAGAGATTGCCCCAACTCGGTCGAATCGCTCTTGAGGAACTTGAGGCGGGCAGGCGTATTGTAAAAGAGGTCTTCGACAACAACCTCGGTCCCCTTTGGACCAGCGCCTCCGCTGGGGTTACCAATCTCGGAATCTTCTACGTGTAGCTGGGTCCGCAACCCATCGGTTCTCGCCGTGGAAAGCGTTAGTCTCGAAACCGAGGCGATCGAAGGCAATGCCTCACCACGGAAACCAAGGGAACGAACGACTTGGAGATCGTCGACGGAAACGATCTTCGAGGTCGCATGCCGCCTAAGGGCCTGGTGAGCGTCATCAACGTCCATCCCGATGCCGTTGTCGGTCACCCGAATCATCGTTTTGCCGCTGTCGATGAGATCGATGTCGATCCGCGTGGCGCCGGCATCGAGCGCGTTTTCAACCAGTTCCTTCACGACCGAGGCTGGGCGTTCAACCACTTCGCCCGCCGCGATCTGATTCACGGTATGCAGGTCGAGCAGTCGAACCGAGGACATGCGAGGCAGTTTACCGGCCTAACGTCCCATTGGCTGGAACCGGATCGCAAGCGTTCGCGCCAGACCAATGTAGGTTCCGATTGCACACTCCGGAGGCACAAATGGTTGACCGTCAAGAAAGCAGGGATCGCTTCGAGCGCTTCCTTCTTGTGATACGAACGAGGTTCATGGAGGTAGAAGATGCCGGAATCGCCTACCTAATGGTAGCTTGGGCGGCGATGCAGCGGGCTTGGGGCTGGGCAAATCAGAGGCCCGACGTCCTGCGGTGGGTGATCGTTTTCGGGGGGGTAACCGCGTCGATGGTCGTCGGCTTTAGCCTTCGGCAAAACGTAACAGCTTCGAGCCAATTGCTGCTTCTGCTGCCTGCCGTTCTGATCAGCGGACTCTATGGCGGTCAATTCGCAGGGGTCGTCGCCGCATTACTTGGGGCCGTCGCAACGATTCACTGGAAGATGTCTCCGATTCCCGGTTCGTTTGCGCCCGATGCGGTGGGCCTCCTCCTATACGCAATTGCATGCACCATCGTTCTTGGGCTGTGCAGAGCGCAACATGTTCATGAGGAACAAGCATCCCAATTTGCAGAAACCCTAGAGGAAAGGGTCCAGGAGAGGACGGCCGATCTCGAATCGGCCAACAAAGAGCTTCTCGACTTCTGCTATTCGATATCCCACGACCTTCGGGCGCCGATGAGAAATCTCGTCGGTTCCAGCAGGATTCTGTTGGAGGAATCCGGGACTACTTTCGATAGCGTCAGCCAGCAGAGGCTTCAAGGGATCGCGAACTCCGCCAACAAGCTTTCGGAATGGGTCGACGACCTTCTGCATTACGCCAAGCTCGGTCATACCGAGATACGGCCAGAGTGGGTGAACGTCACCCAGATCGTCGACGACCTTTGTGCCCAGATCAAGGAAGAGGAAGGAAACTACTCGAGCGTAACCGTTCGCGTGAATCCTAATCTGGTTACGACCGGCGATCGCGTTCTCATTCGAATGGCCATGCGTTGCATCCTCGAAAACGCCTACAAGTATGCGAAGAAGGGTCAGCCACTCGTGATCGAGATCGGCGAACGGCTCTGTCGTGGCGCCAACTACATCTCAATCAGAGACAATGGGATCGGGTTTGAGCAGCAGTACGCCAAGAGGATCTTTGAACCGTTCCAGCGACTGCACCGCGACTGCGATTACCCGGGCTCGGGAATCGGGCTGGCCAATGTCAAACGTATCGTGGAGAGGCACGGTGGTGCGGCCTTCGCAGAAGGGGCGCCGATGATTGGCGCGACTTTTCTCCTGAGATTTGGGTCTGGACGCTCAGAAACGAGATTGCAGCCATCTGAATCCCGGTAGCCTGGAAACCTTGACCTTTGCCGTAGAACTGGATATGGTTGTTCCGAGATGACGATCGAACTTGATCTCCTTTCGGAAGCAATCCCGCATCAGATTGCGATCGTCGACGCTCAAGAAAGGCTTGTCCACGCGAACGCCGCCTATCAGCGCAGATACGGGCTACCTCTTGAACGCCTTATCGGAAAAACTCTCGCTGAAGTGATTGGAGAGGCGGCTTACGCCAAGTACGCCCCTTTCGTGGCAGCAGCGATCCAAGGCGAATCCGGGTGTATCGACCACAAATTCACCAATCGGTTTGAAGGGCGTGCTTGGCGCACCACTTTCCTGCCCCGTCAAGAAGGCGGATGCATCGTCGTCAGCGACGACCCTGGCGACCTTGATCCAGGTTCGGTCCGTATTCAGCGTGCCGAAGAACGGCTTCAGGCGTTTGTCGATTTCGCGCCAATCGGGATGATCTTCTCGCACCTCGACGGAAGGGTTCTTGAGGCGAACGACGCATTTCTCTCGCTGATCGGCTTCACCCGCGAAGACCTTCAAAGCGGCGAAATACATTGGGATCGTCTAACCCCCGCCGAATACCTCCCGTTGGACTATGCAGCGATTGCGGAAGCAAAAGAAACTGGCCGTAGCCGAACGTATGAGAAGGAGTACCTCACCAAATCGGGAACCAGGGTACACGTCCTACTTGGATTCATTCTTGTCGGCCCAACCCGAGATGAGGCGGTAGCGTTTATCGTCGACATTACGGCTCAGAACCAAGCCGAAGAAGAGGTTCGGCGCCTGAACGCCGAGCTAGAGGAGCGGGTCAAGCGCCGGACCACCGAAATTGAGGCGACCAATCGAGAACTCGAAGCGTTTTGCTACTCGGTATCTCACGATCTGCGTGCTCCGCTTCGGAGTATCGACGGTTTTGCCTACGCGCTCTTCCAGGATTACGAAGCGAAGCTGGACAGCGACGCGATCGACTTCATTAACCGAATTCGGGGTTCGGCGAAGCGGATGGATGAGCTTATCTCCGCCCTACTCGCTCTGTCGCGACTGACGCGCGTCGAACTCGATGAAGAGAAGGTCGACCTTTCGGAGCTAGCCGAGTCGGTTGCCGCAGAAATCGTCCAGCAATTTCCGGACCGTGAGATCCTGATAACCGTTCAGCCGCAAATGACGGTTCGGGCAGACCGACGGATGCTCTGCGTCGTCATCGATAACCTCATTGGAAATGCCATCAAGTTCACTTCGAAGGCACCGAAGGCAGTCATCGCTGTGGGGCTAGACAAAGATACAGGCGCCTTTTTCGTGAAAGACAACGGTGTCGGTTTCAACATGGAGGAGAGTTCCAAGCTCTTTCAGCCCTTCGAGCGGCTACACAGTCCGAAAGACTTCAATGGCTCGGGGATTCGGCTGGCGACCGTACAGAGGATCGTGCGCAAACATGGCGGGAACATCTGGGCTGAAGCCGAAATGGACAAAGGCGCTACGTTCTTCTTCACGCTCTAGCATTCGGGCCAAACCGAATCGAGTGTGGTACGTTATCGAAATGGGATCACGACTCGCTCTCCTCAGTGCTGTTTTGCTCTTTGCCGGGTTAACTCCCGCCGCCCAACGAAACGAGAATTCCCGCATTACGATCAAACGGGCATCAGATGCTGGGGCGACTAAGATTTCCGGCAGGGCCAGACCAACTTCGGTTGAGGATATGCTGAGTCAGACGCGCCCAGACGGGCTCAAATCGGACATCAGTTCTCCCGAGTACCAGACCACGCGGATCGCGAACTTCGAAACCACAAAATGGGTTCTCGAAGCCACGATAACCGAGATCATCAAGCGTCCGGACGGCGATTTCTATTGCGTGATCGAAGGAAAGACTGGAGCTCGAACCGTTATTGAGGCGCCAGATCCCGAGCTCTGTGTAGGCAGCCATTACCTAAAGGAGATCAAGAAGGTTCGCAAGCTGCTCGACGACAAGTTTCACCCTACTGGGCAACCGGTCAAGGTGAATATCAAGGTTAAGCTGACCGGGCTCGGATTCTTCGGATACCAAGGGAAGACGGCGACTGGAGAGAAGACGAACGGAGCACGGCTTATGCCGGTTCTTGACGTTCGCGTTTCGGGTTAGCATTCGTCTCAGTTCCAGGATTGTGAGCTCGATTTGAGCCAAGGAAACCACTGAGGGTAAGGCTGTTCCTGGGCCATGGTTGGGTTTTCCCAGACGGGTCCCGATACTTTCCATTCTTGCGGCATCTTGTGGTTCTCGGCATGTATGTCGGAGTAGATCCAGTTCGCCCCGCCGAGATGACGCTCATAGGCGCTCGCTCGATCGGGCCCTTTCCAAAGATCGGGTCGCGTCAAACCACGCATTGACCTCGAAGCGGATTCCGCCATAAGGATCTTGCTCGATGCGTTTGCGATCTCGCCCACCGCTCCCCCAGTCAACGTTTCGCGATTGACGCCAGGCTGAACGTAGAAATACGAGTTCAGGGCGAAAGAGAGCGGAAATCCCTGGTTCTTCCCGAAATTGGGCGCATCCAGTGTGTCTGAGGGGCAGGTGAAGACGTCCATGCGCCCAGTGTATGGTATGACCAAGTCGGCCCACATTAGGCGACCCCGGTGGAAGCTATCTCCGGCAAAGAACGCCGTACTTCGATTGACATCGGCGTCGCTATACCGAGACATCGGCAAGGAGTCGTCGAAATCGTTGGCATAGATAAGCAGTGCTTGCCCAACTTTGGAGAAATGAGACAGACAACTTTTTCGGACTTTCTCACCCCTGTTCAGGAGATATCCAGGAACCAAAAGAGCGACGAGGGCCACGAGGATCGCAACGACGATAAGCAGCTCATAGAGAGTGAATGCTCGTTTTTCTTGTTTCAAGCGGAGACTTCGCGCCATGGGTCGCTAGAAGTATGACGCCGCCGACATCACAGGGGCTTTGCTCATCGTTCTGCCAGAGATATCGGGTTCTTGGTAAAAATAGCCGGCCATGGTACAATGCCCTCCATCCTGTGGGTAAGCACGACAGCGCAATATTCCGATTTGCCCTCATGAAGAACGTCTTTACGGTGCTGATTGCCGTATGGTTCTTTGTATCCGCTGTCATCCCTGTTGGGATATCGCAGACCGACGTCCAGTGCCCGACAGCAGAAATCCAGTCGGTTACTTTTGCCGTTCGCGACTGTTGCGGAAAGTTGCTCGGGTTTTCTCAGCGTGCTCCAAAACCGGGTGACAAGAGTTTTGTCCCTTGCTTCTGTGCTCAAAAGAAGGCGCAGGCACAGAAAGCTATGGCTCCCGCCAAAGCATTCGCCTTTTTGGATGTGGCGGCGCCGATACCGATACCCCGAGTTTTGCCCAACCCGTATTTCGACTATTCGTATCGAGACCTGTGCGGGTTACGACGCTCTGCCCCTCGGCCCTTGCCTCCGGCCTGATCGAGATCGTTCAGGGCATCCGTGTGCCCGCCGATTCTCGCTCCTTCAAAGCGATCGCAGGTCTTTCTAATCTGAAATCGCTTCTCTTCCAACTATCGAGGCAATCCGAATTGAAACCCAGAGCTTTTACGCTTATCGAACTTCTCGTCGTCATCGCGATTATCGCAATCCTCGCCGCCATCCTCTTCCCTGTATTCGCGCAAGCCAAGGCGGCGGCCAAGAAAACCAGTTGCTTGGCGAACGGTCACCAAGTCGGAATCGCACTCATGCTCTATCTGGGCGACTACGACGATGCGTACCCCCAAGAGCATCCATCGACAAGCAATCCGGTAGTCGACGATTCGGACGCGCAACTTGAATCCATCGATTACGGATCCCCGCTATTGGCGATCTTGCCGTACGTTTCCAGCAGCAGCGTCGACAAGACTCAGGTCTATTACTGCCCCGCCGATCCAGACCCCCACGGCTTAAAGCTGCTGGATGCCAGCGGCAACTGCCTCGCCAACGGCGCACCGCCGCCTTCTCCCGGTTATCTATCGAGTGTCGTGTTGAATGCCTACTACCTCTTTGGAATGAATCAAAGCCAAGTCACCGCACCAAGTCAATCGGTCTACATCAACGAACGAAACGACAGCGACTGCGACGTCCATTACCACCCGTGGTTAGGAGAGGTTGGAGATGCAAACGGCCTCCCCTACACATCCCCCTTGCCGACCGCTTCAGACCTTGGGATTCCACCATTTGCGATCGCATCAACTAGGCACTCTACTGGGTCGAACGGATCGTATTGTGATGGCCATTCGAAGTGGAAGCCATTCGGCGCAATGCGCGCGGCATTCGCGGGCCACGAGTTGTTTGGCGAATTTCAAGCGTTCTGAGGACCTTCGATTCCGAGTGCATGGCGATCGATCGCCTAATAAACTATTAACTAATCGACTTAGTAGAGTTTTATGCACTCGGAACGACGTCATTCCGTCAGAATAACCACACGGACTAGAAATTCCGAGCTGCGTAATTTGGGTGATGATATCCATTGCGGGCGACACGCTTGGCAACCGCTCTTTTCTCATCTTGGTGAGACCACGGTTCACTCAATTGCGAGCACCGATGGAGACCGGAAGCGACGTGTCGCCCGACTTTTTGAACGAGAGACTTTCGTCTATCAGGTTCCGCGGCATCTGTAGATGCTGGATGGTTCGTGCCGGCGCTCCCAACTCCCGATCAGAACCGAATCCGATCAATCTGAAAGACCCGTTCGTCGGCACAAGCCATCCGACGCCTCGCGTCGTCGCGATGTATCGGTTACCCCAATAGGACGTGTAGCCACCAACTTGGTCGGCAAGCGCATAAGAGCTCTTCCCGTCGCTGTCGGGTTTGGCGCCGACCTCGGAGGCGCGGCAACCGAGGCAGCTTGTCCACCAATTCTCGCTTGACTTACCGGGTTATGGCCAGACGAACGTCGAACAGACGTTCGGCTGTCCTGGTTGCGCGCTGGTGGAGTAGACCGTCGGCGGATTTGCACCGCTGAACGGGAACGAGTAGATCAGTTGGCAACCCGATAGGTCTTTGCTGGCACGGATTGCACCTCCTGACTTGGCTTTGGCGTGGCTGTCGAAGAAGACGGCATTCATCTGCTTGGCGTGTCGATCGGCTGCTTTGTAGGTGCGTGTCGAGTCGACGGCGTCGATCGAGAAGTCTCCGTTATAGGGCTCGATCCACGAATCGGAGACGATTCCCGTGTAGTCTTGTCCCCACTTCTCCGTGATGACCGTCGTGTCGGTCGGATTCGGGAGACTCGTCAACTGAAGGCTCTCTGCCGGAGAGATCGCGATGTACGAGCGCATGATCGATAGGTTCCCGTTGATGTCTTTGCTTGGCGTCGGGAGGCTATCGGATGGGCAACGAAAGACGTCTGTGTTCTTCAGATAGGGCACAAGGAGGTTCCACCATCGATTGGCATTGGCAGTCGGAATGTTCCCTGACCGGGAATTGGCCGAACCCGAGCGGAAGAACATCCGATCGTCGGAATCCCCCAAGTAGAGCTGGACTCCAAGCCCAATCTGGTTCATGTTGGAGAGGCACGCCGTCTTTTTCGCGGCTTCCTTGGCTTGCGAGAAGACCGGAAACAGAATCGCAGCGAGTATAGCGATGATCGCAATGACGACGAGAAGCTCGATCAGGGTAAATGCCTTTCGCATATATTCCAGAAGGATAGACCTTGTCTAAAGGTCTTGACGTTAGCTTAATCGAATCTTCAGCCAAAGCTTAACAGCCTCAAAGGCGATACTCGGACCGGCCGAGTCTGAGTATCGCACAGCTAAAAATTACGAGCCATTCGGCTCGAGGGCATCACCAGTGCTCAGGTGCGTCGAGCCAAGGGAACCACTGGTTGTAGCCCGTGTTTTGGGCGATCGTCGTATTGCTCCAAGTACTGTCTGGAATCAATGTCCAACTCGTTGGCATGATGTGATAGTGCGCATGCGTGTCGCAGAAGACATAGTTGGAGCCCGCAAAGTGCCGAGTAAGTCCGACTCTCTTCGTTGAAGCGGGAGTCACAACCTCTTGGCTAATGCTTGAAGCGCTCTCTACGATGAACAGCTTGGTGGATGGATTCAGAATCGAGTCCATCGACGCTCCCGTTGCTCCAAGGAAGCCGGCAAATCCGGCTAGACCCAAATAGATATACATGTTCAGAGCGTAGGATAGTGGATATCCCGGCACCGGAGCGCCTCCGATCACAAGTGGACCGCTGTTATCGTCCGGGCACTTGAACACTTGGTAGTTTTTTGAATATGGCTGGATCAGGTCTGCCCAGTTCAAAGCAACGAACTGAGTTTTGCTTGCTCTATAGGAGAAAGCCGACGGAACGTTTCCAGGAGTGTTCGGATAATTCGCCATCGGCAAGCTATCGTCGTAGTCGTTTAGATATAAATACAGACCGATGCCTTGCTGCTTGTCGTTGCTGAGGCATGCGGTCTTCTTAGCCGACTCTTTGGCTTGCGCGAACACTGGAAACAGGATCGCGGCGAGAATCGCGATGATCGCGATAACGACGAGCAATTCGATAAGTGTAAAAGCCTTATGTTTCATATAACCACGATTGCGGAATCAGAGGAGGAAGATGCAAAGGCGGCCCACTCGATAGTCAGAGACTTCGAATGGGCCGGAACCGGTTTATATCCCGACTTTCAGACGGTCAACAAACTATACAACGTTCAGTTCTCAATCAAATCTGGAAACTGACGAATCGCTTGCTGTGAGTTGACCGAACGACCATTACTTCTTTGCCTGTTTCATCAGGATCTCGATCGACTTGTCCAACTGCGGATCCTGACCGAGGAAGTACTCCTCGGGTGTGATGTCCACATCGAAGTCCGGCTGCTGTCCCATGTCCTCAAGCGGAGATCCATCCAGGCGATAGACACCCGAAGTTGGCATACGCGCGCTCGTTCCATCCACCAACCGTATGCCGTAGGTCCAGATAACGTAGCCTGGAGTCGGCTTACCGACCAAAGTTGCCAGCCGTCTCTGCTTCATGGCGTAGGGGAACATCTCCGCGTTGGAGAAGCTCGTCTCTGCGGCCATCACGACTGTCGGGAGGTTCCAGGATTGGCTCGGCGCCAGTGCCGCCGGCTCATCGCGATTCTGATAGTAGCTGTGCGGGATTCGCTCAAGGATGTCGATCAATCGGTCACTGATGTTTCCGCCACCGTTGTTTCGCACGTCGATGATGACGCCCTTCTTGCCCTGGGAATACTCCCAGACTTCCTGGTTGAACTGATCGAAGTTCCCACCGCCCATTCCGGCGATGTGAACGTAAGTGAGCAATCCGCCAGACTTCTGCTCGACGTACTTACGCCGGTTTTCGATTCGATTCCGATAAAGAATGGCGCCCCATTCGCCTGCGCTCAGGGCACGATACTTAACCTCACGCACCTTTCCGTCAAGGCCCTTCACAGAAAGGACAAGATCCCTTCCAACCTGGTCGTTCAGGACATCGCGCCATAGGTATTCGTCAAGGTTGACCGGTTTGCCGTTGATCGACGTTACAATCTCGCCGGCGGCCAATTTCGTCTTGGCGTAGCTTCCCGGTGTTCGTGCAGGCACTTCTTTAATCCGAATGCCAGGGCCTGCGAAGCTGTAGTCGAACTTGAATCCGGGATGGGCGCTCGTTGCGCTCGCTGGGTTTCCTGCGGCGGGTCCGACTTCCGAGTGCGAACACTCCAATTCCCCAACCATCTCGTTGAGAACCGTGGCCATCTCATTTCGGTGGCTTACGCTGCTGAGCATCGGTTCGTAGCGCTTCTTGATCGCTTCCCAATTACGAGCATGGAAGTTCGGATCGTAGAACCCGCGGTTGTAGAGTCGCCAGAACTCGTTGAACGCGGCTCGATGCTCGTCCCGGATGTTCCGGACCCAATCGGCACGGAACGCAACCGTCGTGGTGGGGTTGTTCGGCTTGTGAATCTCAACGAACTGAAGCTGGCCGCCATGAGTGAAGGCAACCGAACCTCCGTCGTCGCTGAACTCGAATGCGTCGATGCCGCCGCCGTTGGTCACTTTGGATGGCGACTCTCCGGAGTAGGAGGCCTTCCAGATATCGCCTCCGCTCACAAAGTACAGGTCACCGTTAGAACTGTCGACCCGAATATTCTCGGAACCTTGATTCACGATCTTTCGCATTCGAGTCTCGATGTCCTCGAAGTCGATCTCGGTCTTCACGGCGGCGGTGGGCTTGACATACTTGAGTTCAAGTTCGGTTTCCCGAGCGTCTTCAGCCTTTAGCGGCAACGCATAGAGCCCGCCTCCAGATCGGTCGGATCGGAAGAACAGGTACCTACCGTCGGGCGAGAACCTCGGCGAGCCGTGGTCGGCATTGAGGCGCGTGACGTTTCTCGTCTTCGATGTCTCGGTGTCGTAGATGAAGATGTTGGTGGTCAGATCCCCGCGTCGATCGGCGTAGGCCACGAACTTGCCGTCGGGCGACCAATCGTAAGCCGTATCCGGCCCATAGTTAAAGCTGCTTGGCAACGAAAGGACTTGCTTTACCGCTCCGCCCGCGACAGGCGCTTCATACAGTCCGCCAGACTTGCCTGCCATCCAGAAACTCAAGAATTTCTTGTCCGGCGTTAGCCTCAATCGAAGGGTGTCGAACGGCAACGTCGTGATTGGCGTTATCGCCTTGGTTGTCACGTCGATCTTGAAGACGGCATTGCTGCCACTTCGATCGGACGTGAAGAACAGCGTGTTCCCATCGGGAGCCCAAACCGGCTCTTGATCGGTGCCGGCGTAATGAGTCAACTGGGTAGCGTCGTCTGCGTTCGGGCCCTTCCCTTTCTTGACGGGAACCATCCAGATTTCGCCATGGACGACGAAGGCTATTCGATCCCCTTTGGGACTGAGCGCCATCTGTTCGGCGCCGCTCGTCAAAACGACGCGCTCTTCGTTGGTTGTCTTATCGTCGATCGTCGCAACGACTTCGACCTTCTTCGGCTTCTCGCCCGGCGCCATCGTGTAGATTTCGCCCGCATCCTCAAAAGCGGCGAGGCCGGACTTCTGAGCGACGGTCAAGAACCTGACCGGGGACCCAACGAAATCCGTAAGTCGTTTTGCGTGCCCTTGGAGGTCGACCTTATAAACATTCGGCGTGCGCTCGGCGCTATCGACAAACTTCGGGATCGGCTTTCCGACGTAGCTGCTGCTTGGCGTCTTCTCACCGACGGTCACCGTCATCACGGCGTTCGACTCTGGGTTGAAGTTCGGCCAGAGGTGTTGGAACCCGTTCGAGCGGATCTTCTCGCGCTTCGAAGAATCGATATCGTATTGCCAGAGCTGAGCCGCAGCCGAGCCCTGATAGCGCGGACGCGTCCAGGGAAACCCAAAGCGCGTGTACAAGATTCGCTTTCCGTCCGCTGAGAAACGCGGCGAATTGACGCTCATCATGTCGAGCAAAACCTGGTTCGTTCGCGTCGTTCGGACGTCGATCGTGAAGAAGCCGTTCTCTCCCGCTTCCCGCGCCGCTCGGAACAGAATCGTCTTTCCATCGGGCGACCAATCGCTGGGAACGTCGCTGCCGGTGTTCCAGGTCAGGCGCTGAGTTTCTCCTCCGTCTACCGGGGCCACGTAGATGTCGTTGTTACCGGATCGGTTCGAAGCAAACGCGATCCAGTGCCCATCGGGAGACCAGACCGGATAGTCGTCCATTTCGATATGGTTGGTCAGCGCGAACGCGCGTCCGCCGCTCGAAGGAGCGATCCAGATGTCTCCACGGTAGCTGAACGCGATCCTCTGCCCATCCGGGCTGAGTGCAAGCGATCTTGCGCCGTACAAGGGAGTCGGTCGAGGAGCATCAAGTTGAGCCAACGACACAGCCGCCAAAGCAGCCATAGGCATGAGAAAGGAAATTCGGATCATGGGTCGGTATGGGGGACTATACACCCTCCGAATAGGGTTGAGGATATACCGTCGCCTCCTGCTTCGGTATTGCGGTGTTTCGGTATTGCGGAAGTGACCAAAATGTCTCCCGATCGACGAAATGCGAGGTCTACCAAATTCCGGAATACCGAAAAACCGCAATACCGCAAAACCCCAATACCCCAATACCCCCAATACTCCAATACCGATCAAAGCAATTGAGAGCCGACCAATTTCCCAAACCGCTTATAGCCGGTAAACTCCGCCGCGTGGACCGGGTGAATTCTGAGGGGATACCGCGTTATCTGTTGATAGTTGCGCTCAAAGATCGCCGACAGGTGATGCAGGCGCGACGGTGGGACATCTGTATGTTGTGCCGACGCCATCGCGTGAACGATGCGGGACTGTGCGATGTTTGCTACTCCGGTCTCGACGGAGAGGAGTTTAGACTTGCCGCAAGTTGGCTCTCCGGTGTCGGACCTTGATCGCGGGGATTATCTTTTTTGCCGTGATCGCGGTTCCTGCAGTGGTCTACTTTGCCCTCTTACGCAAGCACCGGTCGACCTTCTTCGCGATCGCCGAATACTGGGTATACCTTCCGGAGGCCAAGTTGCCGCCGCAAGACGACATCATGACCATCATGGTTCAGAAGAACCCATACCTTCGGCGCGGTGTGTCGCCTATCGGGCCGAAGGAAGGATTGGTATTTTCGGATGTGCGAACCCATTTCGCGCTTGTCCTGCGGTCGAAGAATCCGCACATCTTTCGGCCAGATCAGTTTGAAGAGCACATCAAACCGACACCTGAACTGCTCAACTCGCTCAAGAACGCCAAATCGCTGGTCAAGATCCGATACGCAAGCGACATCCCACTTACCGATAAGCGGCACCTCCAATTCCTCATTCACGCCGCCGACGCAGTGGCCGAGATTGGAAACAGCAACGCGATATTCGACGTCAAGGCAGAGCGACTTCTGTCGCGCCAAGACCTTCAGACGATGTTGAAAGAGAACTTCGATGCGACGACGTCCGCACTTCACACGCTTGTCCTGTGGAAACAGTCGCCTCTGGGTGGCGTCGCCGAAACTCGAGGCCTGGCAAAGATCGGGATCGCCGATCTCCGCACCGGAGTCATGGAGCCCGATCAAAGTGTTCTCGCAATCAACGTGATCACCGAAGCAGTTCGGTGCATTTGGGCCAACGGCGCCCTACCCGAATCCGTCGAAGTTACGACATTCGACGACACATTCAAGGTTCAATTTGAGAAGATGAAAGACGCACTAACCCAAGTTCGGATCCTAAGGGTGCAAGCAAGTTGACTTCGGTTCGACTGATACCGTGCCTCGACATCAAAGATGGGCGTGTCGTCAAGGGCGTCAACTTCGTAGGCCTGCGCGACGCGGGGGATCCCGTCGAACTCGGAAGGTTCTATGATTCCGAGGGCGCAGATGAGCTTGTGTTCCTCGATATCACCGCATCTCACGAAGAGCGGGCGCCGGTCGTCCGCCTCGCCGAGCGCGTCGCCGAACAGGTGTTTATTCCCTTCACCGTTGGTGGCGGCCTCCGAAAGGTCCAAGACGTTCGCGATGCCTTGTTGGCAGGCGCCGACAAGGTAAGTCTGAACACGGCGGCAATTCAACAGCCGGAACTCATTACCGAATGCGCGATGAAGTTCGGCTCTCAATGTATGGTGGTCGCCATCGATGCCCGAAAAGTCCGAGGGTCGACCGACAAATGGGAAGTCTTTACCCACGGCGGCCGGTACCCTGCGGGGCTCGACGCCGTCGAATGGGCGAAGAAGGTCGCTCAGTTAGGCGCAGGCGAAATCCTCTTGACGAGCATGGACGGAGACGGTACTCAAACTGGCTACGACCTCGACCTAACTCGAGCCGTCAGCGAAGCGCTCCAGATCCCCGTTATCGCCAGCGGCGGCGCCGGCAACGCCCAACACCTGATCGAAGCGGTCAAGCTCGGAAAAGCCCACGCAGTGCTTCTCGCCAGCATCGTTCACGACGGCGTCTACTCGATCCGCGATCTCAAGCAAGAGATGGCTGAAGCCGGATTGCCGATGAGAAGATAGCGCTTGAGCGTTTCGCTTCGCTAGCGTTGAAGCGTTCGAGGGAAATCGGTATACGGTGGTTTCCCTCGACATACCCTTGAAGTCGACGAGTAGCTTCTCGTCGGGACGGTGCCGGTAGGTCATCAAGTAGGTTTGAAATCCCTCGCACTTCCAGAATATCTAGAACAACCGGCTACCGGTAGCCAGGGGAAACGCGGAAAGAGACTCCAAGACTATGATCCTTCCAGAGGAAAGCTGGTCGCTTTCGAGCAGAGTGCGCAAGTGATAACACACAAGGCCACCTGATTAGCTTGCCCTGCAGCATTGGGCGGTTTGTAAGGCCCTATATGGATAAGGATGGCTAAGGGATTGCAGCGAAACGGAAACCCAAGCGGTCCTGCCAGTCCCTCGGGCTAGTTGCTTCCCGAAAGGAACATTGGAAGAATACAGGATCTGTCATGTCCCAGCTACCTCCGCGCACAAGTCGCCCCTTACCGGTGCTTGGTCCCTTCGGATTTCGTGTGTCAGAATTGGTCGGAACGAGCGCCCAGCGATCCAAGCACCACTGGAAGACATTTCCAGCCATGTCGAGACATCCGTATGGACTTGCACCATTAGGGTGGGCATTCACGCTGGCGGTCATCTTTGCGCTCGTAGGGTGTCCATCCGAACTCCAGTGCAGACGGCTACCGTCCCACTTGAATCCCCAAGGGTACTTACGGCCGTCTGAGCCACGAGCCGCTTTTTCCCATTGTGCCTCGGTTGGCAAATCGCCTCCTGCCCATATGCAAAAATCGCGTGCCTCTTGCCATCGGACGTTTACCATTGGATGATCATCGATCCAGCCCCAAAATGGTGACTTATATTTTGAGAAGTCGATGTGGGCGTCCTTGCAATAAGCTTTGAATTGACCAACAGTTACTGGCGCCTTGCCAATGACGTAAGAATCGAGAAAAACGTTGTGTCGTTTGTTACCATTGACATCGTCGTCATCACCCATCCTGAACTTGCCTGCTGGAATCAGGATTACCTCTATGCCGCCCCTTTTCGAAAAGTGCATGCCTTGTGGTGGGTTCTGCACTATTGCCTTATTGGTTTTAGCTCTGCCTCCTTGGATAGCCAGATCAATGTTGATGCCAAATACAAAAAGGGGCAACCCAACGTTGGTTAGAGCATGGTCGTTCCTAGTCTTATCGAGCCAGACAAAGCCGCCTACGACACCTGCCGTCGCGGCAATCAGCACGCAGGTTGGGGCGATTACAGCAGAGGCTCGTTCTCCGATACTCATTCTCAGCCATTCTACATTTGTATTGGCTTTCATCGGCCAGCTAGCCCCCTTCGCGCCCCCGAAAAAAACGGCCAACGCAATTCCGAAGAGTTGATTCCAAAATGCCACGGCTATACAAATGGCCTGCAAAACCCTCCAAAAGACCCTATTCGTGCTAATGATCTTCAGTATCAGGCGTCTTCAAGAAGCCAACAGAACCCTAGCACACTACGTCTCAAAAATGGCTGAATCCAATATCTGTTAAGGCGCATGATCACAATCACCACCTCCCCAACCTCCATTCAAACCAGAGTGAGCCCCTGCTTTGCAGCTATGGTTGACCGAGTCAGCAGAGAGACTCACGGAATTTCCTTAGGTAGCTGTTACGGAGACATCCTGGCTCGGAAGCATTGCGTGAAGCCATGTTGCAGTACAGCACCGATCGGTTGGTTTGTATCCATCCAGATCAACGCATTAAGTATTTGGCAGATAAAACCAGAACGTTCATGCGATGTTATTTCCTTGAACCGACTAGAACCGTAAAGGTACAAACAATTCGCTTGGACTTGCCAGGTAGGTCCTTCAGCGGGGTTACCTCCGTGAATTTTTGCAGCGCGCCGTGCCCTTTGCCCATTACGGCACTAGAACTTCCTGGATGGCCCTTGCCCATGTAAACAGTTTCAGCAGTTTTGATGTTCGTCGGGTTTGTAAGCAGATCGGTGCAATAGATCCCCAAGGTTTCACACCCGACTTCACACAAAGCGGTAGAGATTGCCTCCACAAACGTCATCCGCTCTCCACTTCTGGCATGGAAACTTCCAAGACCTCCTTCCGAGTCAGGAAGACACGTTTCCGTTAGAACGCCTTTCTTATATTCCAATTGTGCGCTGTCCCACGGTTCCGAGACTGAAATGGAGAAAGTGTTCCCCTTTATTACAATAAATCCCAATTTGTGTGGGGCTGGAAAGAAAATGTCGGCGTCTCCGGGGGAATCCGACTCTGTATCAAAGCGCACTACCCTTGCCCCCCCTCCAGCGTAGAGCCAGCTACCATCAACATTTAGGCCGGAGCGCAAATGCAAGGACAAGGCTAAGAAATAGAAACAAAAATGGCAAATCATCACGTAGATCTAATCTGCGTCTTTCCGCATTCGCAGTTACCTTCTTCGTAGGGCCTGCCGGAATGATAGATGGTGCCAATGGTTGGGAGGTTGTTGCCCTCGCATCCAGGCATCACGGATGGTCACAGGAGCACCCCTATCCCCCTCCGACCGTGATAAATCGAATTTGTTCGTATCGATGGCCGTTGACGGTGGCGACGAATTTGATGGGAAAGGTTCCTGAGATGTTCGGTGGGAAGAAGAGGTCGAACTCCTCTCGGATCTGGCCTCTTACGGTTGTGATCGAGACGTTCCGCTGGGCGCCGTTGAGGATTCTCAGGGGCTCGGGGGCGACGATCGTGACGTCGCCGGTTACTTTCTTGGTCGAGTTCGACCTTTCGTAGAATCCAAACTTCAACGACCGGTCCAGCGCGGCGATCGGAAGATTCTGTCGAACAAGGTCGAAGTCCACAGGCGGGCCGACTCGATAGTTGCACTCAAGGACAGTGTTCACGTTGTCGGCCGTGCTCAGCGTGCCACGCAGAATCCGATACCCTTCTGGGCTGCCTTCCATCAATCCGCTAATGTAGTCGACGTAGGAGCGTCCCTTGTCGTCGAATTTCGGGAAGGGGGCGGTCAACTGGATCATGTCGTTCTTCGCCGGACCTTCGGTGTGCATCTCGAGCTTCTGGAGTTTGAGTCCGTTGTTGCCGTCGAAAGCCATACGAAGCCGGGCTATTTCGCCTGCGATCGACGATCTGCCGACACCCTCGGGGTTGAAGCTCAGGCCTTTGGGTAGGGTTCCGAACCGGGTCATTACGAGCGTTACCGGCGTCAATGCGCGGGGGAGATAGGCCGGTGCAGACGTCTCCGTGCTTGCCGGGGCGTCCATCCGCATCAGAATCTTCGCACCTTTCTCGGTTGGGATAAGCCCCAGACCGATATCGCCGATGCTGGCTTCATAGACAACGGTCTTCCCATCGGTTGAAGTCGCAGCCTTACACGACATTGCGAATCCCGGCAAGTCCAGCCATTTCGGCCCTGCGATGTCGGTAGCGTCCATTACTCGTGCTACGATTGAAACCTTCCCTTGGACGTTTCCAACTCGGACTTCGAGGTTATCCTTGCCGTGAAGCCAGCCGTTTGCGTGAAGATCGAAACTCGCGAGCAGGTCGTGTCCAACCGGCACGATTCCAGCGATGTAAAGCTTCCCTGGCTCCCAATTGAAGAACATCTGGGAGTCGGCGGATCTGGTGATCGGATCCCACTCTTCGTCATCGAGTTTCCCGTCGATCTTGGGCGTCAAAGCGAGGCGGTTCGGTTCGGTGACGACGAAGGGAGACTGAAACGGTTGTTCCGCAGGCGCGGCTACCAGCTTGGCCGGTTGCTCGGGAGGGGGCGCAGCAGGTTTTGTCTGGCTCTGCGTGATCGGCTGCACGACAGTACGGGTTGCCGGCGAAGTGCTCTGACCCTGCGCGACGACAAGTGCGAATAGAAGCGGTAGGGGCATTTTTGGTTACAAAGACGAACCAACTCACCCTACCGGTGCTTCAATTTTGGATCTGGACCTGAATGGGGCGGTATTCAGGTCCAAACGGATCAAGTTCTTTGTCGGTGCTCTCGGATGAAAGCTGGAATGTCTAGATCCGACTCGTCGAATACGGCGCTCGTATCCGTCATCGGAGCTCGGCTGGCCATATTCAGCCTTTCGCGAGCCTGAGCGATAATCTCAGCCGAGGTCGGCGCGGTAGGAGCCGTGACGACTGGAGCGGCAACTGGAGCCGGTGCAGGAGCGGATGCTGTGACTACTGCCTCAGCTGCTTTCTTGCCCTCTCTGGAAAAAGGGTTGAAGCCTGTCGCCAACACCGTAACCCGAACGGTTCCGTCCATTTCCGGATCCACCACGGTCCCAAAGAAGATATTGGCCTCTTCGGAATCGCAAAGAGCCTGGATGTACTGCATCGCTTCGTTCGCTTCGGCAAGCGTGAGGTCCTCGGAGCTGGTGACGTTCACAAGCAGCCCCTTGGCGCCATGGATCGTCTGCTCAAGCAGCGTCGAATTCGTCGCGGACTTCGCAGCTTGAACGGCTCGCTGCTCGCCAACGCCATAACCGATGCCCATCAAGGCTGGGCCGGCGTTCGCCATGACAGCTCGAACGTCGGCGAAGTCGACGTTGATCTGGCCAGGGATCGTAATGATGTCGGAAATGCCCTGAACGCCCTGTCGAAGAACGTCATCAGCGACGCGGAACGCGTCAACCAAGGTCGTCTTCTTTTCGACGACGCTCAGCAGCTTGTCGTTGGGAATCGTAATGATCGTGTCGACGCGGCCCATGAGCGAGGTCACACCCTGCTCTGCCAGTCGTGCCCGTCGAGGGCCCTCGAACATGAACGGCCTCGTTACGACGGCAACGGTCAGCGCTCCGATCTCTCTCGCGAGATCGGCAATGACCGGCGCAGCGCCGGTTCCGGTTCCACCGCCCATTCCAGCCGTGATGAACACCATGTCGGCGCCTTCGAGGACTTTGCGGATATCGGTTTTCGACTCTTCGGCAGCGTTTTTGCCAACTTCGGGATTACCGCCGGCGCCGAGTCCCCTTGTGAGGTTTGCACCTAGCTGCACCTTTTTGGTCGCCGTGCTGAGGTCCAGCACCTGAACGTCGGTGTTCATAGCAATGAACTCGACACCTCGGATGCCACTTTGGATCATTCGATGAACGGCGTTCGAACCGCCTCCACCGACGCCGATTACTTTAATTACTGCGCTTTGTCCCTTCACGATATGGTTCTCCGCCTTTACTCGCCCCACGATGAAGTCCTATTTTAGATTCGTCTTAACACCAATATGTGTGGAAAACGTGAGGAGAAGCAGATTATGTCAAATTTCGCGCGTCGAAAGGTACCCGACAAACGTCTTAGGCGCCTCGGCGCAGCCGAAGCGGAGCCGAGGTACAGCGCTGGAAGCGTTTCGCTGCGCTAGCGTTATAGCGTTATAGCGTTATAGCGTTATAGCGTTATAGCGTTATAGCGTTCGAGCGTTCGAGGGAAAACGAGTGCGCTCAATCTCCCTCGAACGCTCCTAACGCTTCAACGCTACCGCAGCTAAACGCTACCGCAGCTAAACGCTACCGCAGCGAGACGCTTCCTCCCTCCGCTAGTCCATACTCCTAGCATTGGAAGAATTCACTCGTATTGGGCAGATCGTTGGGGCCTTTGGATTGAAGGGGATGGTCAAGGTCGTGCCGATGACCGATTTCCTGGAACGGTTCGAGAAGGGCTCGAAGTTGAGGCTCAAGGGGGAGTGGGTCACGGTTGAGGGCTTTAAGATCCACAAGAAGCGACCGCTGCTGCGGCTAAGCGGCGTAACGACAGCAACCGCTGCTGAAGGGCTGCAGTGGGAATACCTTGAGATCCCTACTGCGCAGAAGCCGGAACTGGAAGAGGATGAGTTCTTAAGCGAGGACCTGATCGGCCTAAAGGTCATCACCGTCGAGGGCAAAGAGCTTGGCGAAGTCGACGACGTGATCCCGATGCCGGCTCACGACGTGATTCAAGTCGGAACTCTACTTATACCGGCGGTGCGCGAGTTCGTTAAAGAGATCGACTTCGACGAGAACGTGATGACTGTTCAGTTGATTCCGGGCATGCTTGACGAATAGGTCGCGTGACTGAGCGAATGCCCAAGTCTTTGATTAGGGACAAGGCTACTCGAGCCATTCGAACGGATCGAACCCGTACGCTTCGATCGACGTTTGGCGGGGGACGGTGATCAGTACGTCACCCTGTTCGACGAACAGGCGGAGCACTGTTTTCCCGTTGGCATCGTAGAATTCGAGGTTGCCGGGTCCGAAGCTCTGCACCCGAAACTGCCGTTTCGCCGGTTTGCCGTATGCTTCGTACTGAATGCTTCGTCCTGAGTAGACCGGGGCGACCTCGCCGTTCGGATGAAGGGCTTGTAGCCTCTTGAGAGTCGAGGCAGAAATGTGTGGGGGATCCTCTCCAGCAAAGCGGAAGATCGTGTACGCCAAAATGCATGCCAAAAGGAATGGAATACCTTTGACAAAGCCTTTCATTCTATAAGTCTAACATCGATAGGCCAAACGGTCAGTACCGTTTTTGTGTAGACCGTTTGGGGAATCGGCAGTTCAGACTAGAAAGTCGACCGGTGAGCCGGTCGATCCGAAAGCTTTTTGGCGACAAGACCGGCAACCACGATGAGTGCAATCTGCCAGCCGAGAACGACGGCGAGCGCGCATACGACTGCGGTTGCTGCGACGGCCATCGCGAATTCGATGAACGGTAGCCTTCTGGCATCGGCGGGATCGACGATCATCGAAATACTGTCGGAGTCGGAATCGGAAACGATGCCTTCACTAAGGAGATACTTTTCTAAATCTTGGCTTGGTAGGACTTTCATGGTTTGCTCTGGTCAGCGATACAAACATATCGGCGAGCTAGCGCAAACTTTTAATAGTTGAATTGAAAGAAAGCGGCCAAATAGTGAAAATTCCTCACTTCGTCCGCAGGATCTGTGAGCGCGGTATGGTTTATGGCCGCGAGCCCAGACTGCGACTTGAACGGTAATTTGGAGTGCGTCGGGAGGCCCTTACGCTGGCAAGAACCATCCAGCATCTACAGCGGATAAATTGGTGGGATTGGGGTTGAACCCTACTGGAGGAGCAGAATCGAGGCGGCGGCAGGGCCGGCGTGATCCACTCGCAGTACACGGGGTCCGAGGGTAATTCCGCGGCTTCCAATCAGCTTCAGTTCGAGCTTCGACCATCCGCCTTCGGGCCCAACAACGATTGTCATTGCATTCCCGACAGCCCTGAGGCGAGGAGAGATTCCTTCGACTTCGGATAGAACCGTTGCCTCAGGATGAAGCCTGAGAACTCCGGCAAGCCCTGAGGTTACAGCAAATTCCGGTAGTCGTGTCCTGAAGCTGACCTCGGCCGCTTCGCGGGCGATCGTCTGCAGCCGGTGGATCCGGTCGAGGGTTTTCTTCTCGTCCCATTTGACGACGGTCCGGTCGCTTGAAAAGAGGAGAAACTCAGAGACGCCGATCTCGGTGCAAGCTCTCACGATCTCGTCGAGCTTGTCCCCTTTGGGCAGCGCTTGGGCAAGGGTCAAGCGCAGGCGAGGTTCGGTATCTGGATAGTGAACGGCGATCGGTTCGGCATGCTGGGGTTGGAGCTTGCACTGGATCAGGGACCCATCGTTCGGGAGGACGGCGATTTCTGCGCCTGGCGAAAGGCGCAGGACCTTCCGTAATTTGTCTAGCTCCTCTTTCGGAAGCTCGATAAGACCGTTAGGGTTTGCGCCGGGAACGAATACTCTGGGCAGACCGCGGAGCATCAGCACTTGAAAGAGGCGGCAACCCAGCCATCCTCTTCCCTCTTCTCGACGAACTCAAATCCCGCCTTTTCGGCCGCCATTCGAACGTCCGGCCAGTTGTCGACGATGACGCCGCTGACAACCCATCGCCCTCCGTCGAGGAGGACATCTCGAACGTCGTTGGCGATTCTCACCAGCGTCGCGCTGATGATGTTACTGATTGCGACATCCCAATCGC
>Ga0364860_10189_pt1 | contig 47890 bp, 39 predicted proteins | sample ExccelAu500001D4_FD_206916 | JGI IMG/M metagenome (GOLD analysis project Ga0364860, IMG submission 206916) | Enriched cells from Trout Bog Lake Hypolimnion, Wisconsin, USA - BchlTB.Aug20.5000.01 .D4 | ecosystem: Environmental > Aquatic > Freshwater > Lake > Hypolimnion/Profundal zone | place: USA...
CTCCTTGAAATTTTGATTAAGAAAATCCCGTATTGTATTTCCAAGAGAGACAAAAGATTCTAGTCTGCTATTCAAGTTCATCATCAATATCTTTGCTGCAAAATTAAGTGAATAAAAATAATGAATTACCTTTGATCGTTACATCTTTAAAGTATCATATGCCTGTACATCGTATTTCTAGTTACTTTCTAACCATTTTTTGTCTTTTTTCATTGGATCTTCAATCACAGGAACCTATAAGGCTTTCTCAGATGGAGGATACCTTGATATCACTTCAGCGTAAAATTTTGAAAACTGACAATGATACAATCCGTCAGTCTTTGAACGACCATTTCAGACAAACACTCAAGAAGGCCATAGAAATACCGGGATCTTTTTTCTACCCTTTTGATTCCCTCAAGAAGGTATCAAAAATTACCTCTAAGGATAAGAAGTTCAGGATTTATAACTGGAATCTTCCTCTTACAAATGGTTCTAATTTCTACTTTTGTTTTCTTCAGGTACAGGACAAAGGTGACCACAGTAATTTTACAACCATTGATCTTATTGACAAGTCGGATTCATTACCAGATCCTGAACATAGTATATTAAATTTCAATTGCTGGTATGGTGCTTTGTACTATCAGATCATTCCGGAAAATACCGATGCAGGAATGATCTATACCTTGCTTGGATGGGAAGGAACAAGTTCTCTGCAGATGCAAAAAGTTATTGATATTCTTGTATTTGATGGGAACAACTGTCCTCATTTTGGAAAAAAAATATTCAATAAATATCAGGATGGTGAACAAAAACGTGTAATCTTTAAATATTCGCCACTATCCACAATGGTTTTACGATATGAAGAACAATCAGTTTCATATGAAAAAAAATGGAATCCAACCCATAGGACTTTTGATGATAGCCAATTGAAAAAATCAATGATTGTTTGTGACAGGATTGTTACAATGGAGTCTCCGGATAGCAAGACCCCTATACTCATTCCTGCAGGTGATATTTACGACGGCTTTATTTTTGAAAATAATCGATGGAATTTCATTGAAGGAGTTGATGCAAGGAATAGATAAATCAATTAAATTTGCAGCAAACTCCATAATTTTTTCATTCTATTATTTGATTTATGAGGCATTTTTATTTTATCTTTGTTTTTTCTTCTTAGTCTGTGCAACTATTAATAAATCTATAAATTTTAACACTTGATTTGATATGAAGAAGCATAACTTTAACGCCGGGCCATCCGTACTTCCGCGAATTGCAATCGAAAATTCAGCAAAAGCAGTTCTTGACCTGAATGGAAGCGGTTTGTCACTACTCGAGATCTCTCATCGCAGCAAAGATTTTCAAGCCATTATTGATGATGCAGTAGCACTGTTTAAAGAATTATTCAACATTCCAGTAAATTATCATGTTTTATTTCTCGGAGGAGGTGCCAGTTTGCAGTTCTGCATGGTCCCATTCAACCTATTGAAGACGAAAGCCGCTTATCTTGAAACTGGTGTTTGGGCAAAGAAAGCCATAAAGGAAGCAAAGCTCTTCGGACAAGTTGAAGTTGTCGGATCATCATCAGATAAGAACTTCATTTATATCCCTAAAAATTACACCATTCCAGTTGATGCCGATTATTTCCATATTACGACAAACAACACAATATATGGTTCTGAGATTCACACTGATATCGAGAGCCCGGTTCCACTGGTTGCAGATATGTCATCCGATATTCTCAGCCGTCCAGTTGATGTTTCAAAATATGCCATGATCTATGGAGGGGCACAGAAAAACCTTGGGCCTGCTGGTGTCACTTTCGTGATTCTTCGTGATGACATACTTGGCAAGGTTGAGCGCCCGATACCTACTATGCTTGATTACAGGACACATATCAAGGAAGGATCAATGTTCAATACACCTCCCTGTTTTGCAATATACACCTGTCTTGAAACACTAAAATGGATCAAGAGTCTTGGTGGAGTTACAACAGTTCAGGAAATGAACAGAAAGAAGGCGCAATTGCTGTATGATACAATTGATAACAGTAAGATTTTTATTGGAACTGTTGAAAAAGATTCCCGCTCTCTGATGAATATTTGTTTTGTCATGAAAGAACAATATAAAGACAAGGAAGATGCGTTTATGGAATTTGCGAAATCCAAAGGAATGATTGGTATTAAGGGTCACCGTTCAGTTGGTGGTTTCCGGGCTTCTACTTACAATGCATTGCCGATTGAAAGTGTTCAGGCATTGGTTGATGCAATGAATGAATTTGAAAAGGCAAATGTTTAATTGTTCCCCACAGAATCATAAACCTAAAAAAAACTATATGACGAAAGTACTGATTGCTACAGATAAACCCTTTGCCCCTATTGCAGTGACGGGTATCCGAAACGTTGTTGAGGAAGCTGGATTTGAATTGGTATTATTGGAAAATTATACTACACCAGAGGAATTTATCACCGCAATTTCCGACGTGGATGCTTTGATTATCAGAAGTGACAAGGCCAGTAAAGCTGTTATCGATGCTGGGAAAAACCTGAAGATCATAGTCAGAGCTGGTGCAGGGTATGACAATATCGATTTGCAGGCAGCCACTGAAAAAGGTGTTTGTGCCATGAATACTCCTGGACAAAATTCCAATGCAGTTGCCGAGCTTGCTCTTGGAATGATGGTGTACCATGCCCGGAACTTTTTTAATGGAAAATCAGGTTTTGAGTTGAAAAACAAGAAACTAGGCATCCATGCTTACGGTTATGTCGGGAAGAATGTTGCACGCATTGCACATGGATTTGAAATGAAAGTATTTGCTTTTGATCCTTTCATTTCCAGGGAAGAAATCGAAAAGGATGGTGTGATTGCCGTTTCTTCAGCGGAGGAACTTTACACCAGTTGTAATTACATATCATTACACATTCCTGCCAACAGTCAGACAAAACAATCTATCAATTATGAATTATTATCCAAGATGCCTATGCCTGCCATACTGATCAATACAGCCAGGGCAGAGGTGATCCAGGAAAGTGATTTGTTAAGACTCTTTACAGACCGGAAAGATTTTGCCTATCTATCAGATGTTGAACCTACTAATAAAGCTGAATTTGAAGCCAACTTCAAAGGCCGCTATTTCTTTACGGCAAAGAAAATGGGGGCGCAGACCGAAGAAGCCAACATCAATGCCGGCATAGCTGCAGCAAAACAAATCGTGGCTTTCCTGACAAACGGTGACAGAACATTTCAGGTTAATAAGTGAGTTTATCCTATATTTGTTGATAATATACCACAAAGTATCTTATAGACTAGCTGAACTTAGTATCCACTTTATCCCTTCTGACTATGGAAATCGAACAGGAAAAACCGACCACCTTCTTTAGATTTGAAGATCTACGTATCTATCATAAAGCGCTAGAATATACTGAAATAGTTTATTCGATGAGCAGAACTGTGAAAGATGATCCCTATACGAGGTATTTCTTTGAACGTTTTCTTACTTCTGCAACAAGTATTGCTACGAATATTGCTGAAGGTTCATCACGAAACAAGAGCCAGTTTGTATATTATCTTAAAATGGCAAAAAGTTCCGTTAGAGAATGTGTGGTACTTTCGACCCTTGCATTGAACCAGAAATTTATTACTCATGAGATCTTTGATGCCTCGAAGAATTATCTGATGGAAATGACGAAAATGATTGGAGCACTGATCGGTTCGCTTCAACGGAGTGTGAGGCCGGGAGAACCAGGAGTTGATGATGAAGAGAATGACTAATATTTATTTATCCTAAAAAATCCAAACCTGAATCTTATCTACAGGTTCATTTTACATTTAAAACTTATTTTTATGGCAACATTGAAAGCTTTCAGAGGGCTTAGACCTCCGAGAGAAATTGTAAAAGATTTAGCATCACGTCCATATGACGTTCTTAACTCTGACGAAGCAAGAGTAGAAGCAAAAGGGAATCCTTATTCCCTTCTTCATATTATCAAACCAGAAATTGATCTTCCTTGTGGAATGGATTGTCATTCACAACCGATCTATGACAAGGCTAAAGAAAATTTCGACATTTTCCGGGAAAAAGGATGGCTGGTGCAAGATCCGGTAGAATACCTTTATATCTATGCTCAAACTATGAATGGGAAAACCCAGTATGGGATAGTGGGTTGCGCTAGTGTTGATGATTACATGAATGGAATCATAAAAAAACATGAGCTGACTCGTAAGGATAAAGAAGAAGATCGCATGAAACATGTTCGCGTTACCAATGCCAATATGGAACCTGTTTTCTTTACATATCCTGCAGTTCCGGAGATTGATGCTATTGTTGCACGGATTGTGAAGGAAAGTGCTCCCGAATATGATTTCATAGCAACGGACGGAGTCGGACATCATTTTTGGGTTATCAAAGATGAAAAAATCATACAAACGATAATTAACCTTTTCGAAATGGTTCCATATACTTATGTTGCGGACGGTCACCACAGGACTGCTGCTGCTGCCTTGGTTGGAAATGAAAAGAAAGTAAATAACCCTGACCATAATGGCTCCGAACAATATAATTATTTTCTGGCCGTTCATTTTCCTGATAACCAACTAAGTATCATTGATTACAATAGACTTGTAAAAGATCTGAATGGCTTGTCAACAACAGAATTTTTAGAAAAAATTGCCTTCAATTTCGATGTTGAAGAGAAAGGAAAAACAATTTACAAACCGGTTAAGCTCCATAACTTCAGTCTTTACCTTGACGAAAAATGGTATTCATTAACGGCTAAGCCCGATACATTTGTAGATACTGATCCAATTGGGGTTCTTGATGTTACAATACTTTCACGATTGGTTCTAGATCATATACTCGAAATAACTGATCTCCGAACTTCCACACGAATTGATTTCGTGGGTGGGATTAGGGGGCTAGAAGAACTTTCAAAACGTGTGGATAGTGGTGAAATGCGTGCTGCTTTTGCTCTCTACCCTGTTTCGATGAAACAATTGATCGATATAGCCGATTCAGGCAATATCATGCCACCAAAAACCACATGGTTTGAACCAAAATTGAGAAGCGGCTTGGTAGTTCATTCTCTGGAATAGACTAATCCCCCATGTATTCTCCAAAGACACCCTGTAGAAAAGCCTTGCCTTCAGTCAAGATAGAATCTTTGATTTCAGGCCTTATTTCCAGGAAGTGATAATAATTCGTGCTGGCATCGAATGAAAAATAGGCATCCGGACGTATCCATCCGCATCCATCTTCCGATGAGAAATAGGCAAACTTGGGGACATAAGGGTTAAAAAGGTTTTTACTCCAATGGAACTGATTGTGTTTCATTCCGAGTTGAGCTAATAATGTTGCTGCGAGATCATGCTGATTGCCCAGCGAATGCCATTTTTTTCCCTTAAATTCATCTTTGATCACATTTCCATAAAACAACATCGGGATCTTATGATACTCTTTCGATTGAGGATCCCAGTTCCGGTAAGAGTTATGGCTGTGGTCAGCAACAATGATAAATAAAGTATTGTTAAACCATGGCTCTTTTGCTGCTTTTGCAAAATAATCGCCCAAACAATGATCTGTATAGTAAGCTGCATTGATATAATTGTGTTCGTTATCGCCCCATTTTAAAGGTTTTTTATAAGGTTGGTCCCAGGGGGAATGTGTACTAACTGTGAACAGTGCTGAAAAGAATGGCTGTTTTTGCTTTCCCAGGTCATTTAATTGATATCCTAAGGTATATTCATCATGGATTCCAAGTTTCCCCCTTGGCAAGTTTGCCGGGAAATCTGCGCCTTCCATTATTTTATCAAAATTATTAAAGATAATATAACTTTTGATATTGCCGTAGATCAATTGTCCCCCGAAAAAAAATGAAGTGAAATAACCATCTTTTTGTAAAACCTGCGGCATACTTGGAAGTTTGACGAATTTGTCAGGCTGCACAGTAATAGATGAAACAGGATTTGCAGGAAACCCCCCGAAAATGCAAGCCATCCCCTGTTCCGATCGAGCCCCTGCTGCATATAGATTGTCAAAAAGAATACCGTCCTTCTCCAGTTTTTTAAATTCTGGTGTGATGCCAGGTTCTCCACCCAAATCCTGTATAAGATCAGCCGACCAGCTTTCCATAATGAGAAGAACAATATTGGGACGTGAAATTTTCAGAATAGAGATATTTGTATCTTTTTTAACTTGAAAGATTTCCTTGATTTGCAAAGCTGCTTTCCTGGAGTCCATAAATATGTATGGATTCCTGTTAAAATTTGGCAAATTTTCAAAAATGCTGATGTATAAGTTAAAAAAATTATTGACGGAAGCAAGGTTCATAATATTGTGCTTCGAATAATAGGATTCGCTCTGGTTTATCGGAATCTGCTGGGTGCCCCCACGCATCCCAATAAACAAAATTGCAGGAGTAAATAACATAAAAAGAAAACTAAAGAAGAAGTTTTTCTTCTCCCTGATAATGTCAATAGCGAAGAACTTGATATAGGAAAAGAAACCTGCCAGGAACATAAAAAGAAAAAGAAAGACCAGAAGAATGAAAATACCTGAATCAGATGAATTGTAAATCTCAGATGGATGGCTCAGGTACTTTATCACCTTGTATGTCAGCTTTGTCTTCCATTCACTGTATATTCCAATCTCTCCTGCAGTTGCCAATGAATAGGCAAAACAAATGATCGCAGTATAGACTTTGTTTACTTTGTTGATCCATTTGGGGCTGTATAACGATTGAATGAGAAGAATAAGGAAAGGGATCAGCATTAGATAGCAGGACGTTGCTACATCAAGGCGAAGGGCTTTAAATGGGATAACCAGGATCTCGCTCAGTGGAATTTTCTCAATGAAGAGAAGTCGAAGGTGATAAATCATGAAAATAAACCTCGTGAAATTGAAAAAAACAATCCAGAAAAGGAATTGACGAAAAAACGAGAAAAGGATCTTTCTTATCATAAAACAAAATTGAGCAATCAAAAGTACGGATATTGTGAAAAACTATCTTTTAATTATTTTATTGCCATGTGAAGACAATCAAGTTGTACATTTGTAGTTAATCAATCCTTTAATGAAAAGTCAGTTAACCAGTAACCAAAATCAGTAATTTTATTGGGACGAGAGAATGATGACTGTCAAGGAAAACCTGGAAGCAATACTTAAGGAGATCCCTTCAAATATAAGATTGGTTGTTGTATCTAAAATGCAACCTTTAAAGTGTATTCGGGAAGTTTATGCTGCTGGCCAGCGAAGTTTTGGTGAAAACAGGGTCCAGGATCTTATTGCTAAACAACCTTTTTTGCCTCAGGATATTGAATGGCATTTCATTGGTCATCTACAGACCAATAAAGTTAAATTTATTGCTCCATTTATTAAAGTTATTCAAAGTATCGACAGTTTACGACTGCTTCAAGAAATCGATAAAGAAGCTTTGCGTAATTCCAGGATCATCAATTGTCTGTTGCAGCTTTTTGTTGCGACCGAGGAGACAAAATTCGGATTGGGCTTAGATGAAGCCAGAAATTTGTTGGCATCAGGTGAAATAAAAGCGTTGAAGAATATTCGTATCATTGGTGTGATGGGTATGGCAACAAATACTGACGATGATACTTTGATAAATAAGGAATTCAGTATGATTAAAAATCATTTTGATATTTTATCACAAGAATTTTTCAAGGATGATACCTTTTTCAAAGAAATTTCAATGGGAATGTCTGGAGATTACCGCTTAGCAATCAAACAAGGAAGCACGATGGTTAGAGTAGGTAACGCGATCTTTAAATAAGTAAAATTAGCCAGAATATGAAAAAAATCATTTATTCTATTGTTGTTCTGTTTTTTATAATTATTGCTGATATAGGAAATGGACAAAATATGATACCGAAGAAATGTTATCTGCATCTTCTGGGGACCATTGATAAAGAATATCCGGTTGAAATGAATCTTGTCAAGATCAATGATACAGTTTATGGAGATTTTTCATTTATTCAATCAAGGAAGAAACCAATTGGAAAGGATTATGGAAATAGGATCTCTGTTAGTGGAAAAATGAGTTCCAGTGATAACTTCATCCTTAAAGAAAGTAATACAGATCTGGGATTTGTTTTCAGCGGGAAGTTTATAAGCAGTCAGAATCTTACTGGGACATTGGAAGACGGATCAGGACTTCACAGATCTTTGCAATTTGAGTTCACGGAAAAATATCCTGATGGAAGCATCGGTCTAAATGTTTATTACCAGAAAGCGGCAATGCCGTTGGTCAAAAAACCAGGATCACCTTTTGCAGGAATACAACTTGCCATGTTGTTGCCGGGAGAATCTGCTAATCCTCTTATCTCAGATTCATTGATACACCTGATGTTGGTGAAATTTACAGGGAAGCAAATCAGAAATAATCAACCTGAGAAAATGCTTGACGGGATGAAACAGATCTATTTTGAAAATTATCTTGCCGCCAATGAAGGTATTTATAGAGAAACCATGGCTTCTAGTTTTAACTGGCAATCTTTGAAATTTCTACACGTTCTTATGAATGGTTCACACATCCTGAGTTTCTACATAGACCATTATGCGTACACAGGCGGAGCGCACGGACTGCAAACCCGTCAGTTCACCGTTGTGAACTTATGGACCGGCAAGGAAGTAGGTCTCAGTGATATTTTTAAAGTGAATTCAGAACTCCAGTTGAGTAGGATAATTAGTGATAAAATCCACGAAAAAAATCACCTTCCTACCTTGCAGAGTCTTAAAGATGTGGGTTTTTTCAGTGACACTGTGAGGCCTTCCTATAATTTTTATCTTACTCGTGAAGGAATTGGTTTTTACTACAATCAATATGACATTGCATCTTATGCTAACGGATCCTTCGATGTGTTTGTTCCATTTGCTGAATTGAAGGATTTGCTAAATGGAGGTGGTTTTATCAAAGAACTTATCAGGTAATATGATACCTTAACGTGACATTCAAACAGAATGACACTAAGATAGCCTTTTTTTATCAGTCACTCAGTGAAATTCATTCTCAAAAAGATAAACGGGCTCGGATAAATCTGTCCTTTCCATTGAGATCTTTCAGAACTTCTGCACTATTGAACCCTTTTGAAAGGATATGAGCCTTAATTCGAGTCCCAAACCTCTCATTGATTTCCAGATAAAGTGAACCTGGACGCTTGAGATGAAGAAAAGAAAATTCTGTAATAGAACTATAGAACTTCAGGGGATCTTCATCAGTGACAAACAAAGCTTCAAAAGGTTCATATTCAAGAACATTAGGATGCATTGAAGAACGTTCATTTTCTGTGACATAAGGAGGATTACTAACAATAATGTCATATTCATGAAAATCTTTCCAATTTGGCTTGTCAAGAATATCTGAAAGGAGGAAGTTGATTCTGCAATTATTCAACTTCGAATTAATATTGGCAACTTTTAATGCTTCCTGATAGAAATCCAAGGCTGTGACAGCCAATTCAGGGATTTGTTTCTTTAAAGCAATTGCAATACATCCTGAACCGGTACCGATATCAAGAAGTGAGAGACTTTCAGCTTTTTGATAGTCAAAATCATTAAGAATCAATAAAACAAGTTCTTCCGTTTCAGGTCTGGGGATAAGGACTCCTTCCTTCACCTTAAGTAGGGTATTGAGAAATTGTGTCGAACCTATAATATATTGTATTGGCCTGTTGTTCTTAAGTTGGCTTAGTATATCCCTCAAACGAGTTACCTCATTTCCTTTCAAAAATGTCTGATACTTCAGATGAACATCGGCTTTGTTCCAACCCTTCAACTCTTCAAAAAGAAGATACAAAAACTGCATAACTTCTTCTTGTCCATATTTATCAACAAGATTTTGACGAAACTCGTCAATAATCATTTTGAGAGAAACATCACTATCATCCATTTTACGAAGGTAAAAAAAAGTTACCTTCGCATTGGAATAATGGGCCGCTGAAATGATATTTGATGATACATACCTCACGATCTCATCTTCTTCGCAGGGTATTTACAAGGAAAAAGGCAGCAAATTCATAGCTCTTGCATTCCCTGTAACTTCTGAAAGTGAAATCAAATTAAAGTTGATCGCTCTGAGGAAAGAGTATCATGATGCTCGTCATCATTGTTATGCATATTGCCTTGGAGCTGATAAGTCAGTATGGAGGATCAACGATGATGGTGAACCTGCAGGGACAGCAGGGAGACCTATTTTTGGTCAGATACAATCAAAAGACCTGACCAACGTTTTGATAGTTGTTATCAGATATTTTGGAGGAATTAAATTAGGAAAGCCTGGATTGATTAATGCTTATAGGACAGCAGCAAGAGAAGCAATTGAACAAGCCAGTATCATAACCCAACTTATTGAAGAAACTTATGAAGTTTGTTTTGACTATATTTTAATGAATGATGTGATGAAAATACTTAAAGAAGAACAAGGAGTAATTCTTGGGCAGAAGTTTGAGAATGCTTGTAAAATCAGATTTTCAATTAGACGGTCATCTGGAATGAAAATAACTTCAAGGTTATCCAAAGTTATTGGAGCATCGACATTTTTTTTAGCTTAAAAGAAAGTGATTAACATAATTTTTGCAATTTATAACTGGTCTTAATAATAGTAATCCTATCATGCTTCATTTTATAACTATCTGTTTGTGAAGCGCTTTATTTTTTTTTATATCAAGAAAAATTAACAATTAATTAAAAAACGCATTCACATTTAAGAACTTGCTGGTTAAGATTGGACTTTTTTGAAAAACTCATTCAAAGGGTCAAAAACTAACAATCTTGAATTTTTTTTTTTATAAAACAAGCCTGAAATATTTTTTTTTTACGTTTTTATTTTGAATATTTGTTAATCTAAAATCTACCATCCACTCATCTGATGGTTTTGAATTGAGGGTTGAATCCAACACTTTAATTAATAGCATTATAAAGCAAAGAAATTTGAAAATATACTCTTGTCGGTAATTTGGTAATGGAAAAGAATACTGTTGAAGTTTGGGAAAATTGCCTTAAGATAATAAAGGACAATATTAATTATCAGAGTTTTAAGACTTGGTTCCTTCCAATAAAACCTGTTAAATTGAAGGACAATGTTCTTACGATCCAAGTTCCTAGTCAGTTCTTCTATGAATGGTTGGAAGAACACTATATTGGCTTATTAAAGAAGACCATCAAAAAAGAATTGGGAAATGAGGGACGATTGGAGTACAGTATTATCATGGATAATACCGAAGAAGCCCCTGGACCTTATTCTGTTAACATTCCTACTGGAGAGAAGAAAGCAATAGATAACCCATCAGTATCCATGCCAATAGATCTTAACAGAGGGAACTCAAAAGAAATCCCAAATCCCTTTATCATTCCGGGTCTTAAAAAAATACGTGTCAACTCACAGTTGTTAGAGAGCTATTCATTTGATAATTTCGTGGAAGGGGATTGCAACCGTTTAGCACGTTCTGCTGGTTATGCGGTAGCCAGTAATCCTGGAAAAACCTCCTTTAACCCGTTATTGATTTATAGTAGCACTGGACTTGGAAAGACGCACCTTTCCCATGCTATGGGTCTTCAGGTCAAGAATTCATTTCCTGAGAAGACCGTCCTTTATGTGACAACGGACCAATTCATCAATCAATTCATAGATTCGGTAAAGAATAATAACCAGAATGATTTTATTCACTTTTACCAGATGATTGATGTACTGATTATTGATGACATTCACAACCTTGCGGGAAAAGAAAAGACTCAGGATGTTTTTTTTCACATTTTCAACCATCTTCATCAGAAAAGTAACCAAATCATTCTGACTTCAGATAAGGCACCGGTCGATATGAAAGGCATTGAACCCCGCCTGCTGTCTCGCTTCAAATGGGGATTGTCTGCTGACCTGCAAATCCCTGATCTGGAGACCCGTATTGCCATTCTTCATAAGAAACTCTATAACGATGGGATAGACATTCCACAGGAAGTAGTGGATTATCTGGCTTATTGTATTAACACCAATATCAGGGAATTGGAAGGTGCGTTGATTTCTCTTCTTGCCCAGTCATCACTTAACAAGAAGACCATTACTCTCGATCTTGCGCGGCAGATGATCGATAAATTCGTAAAAAACACATCACGGGAGATCTCTATTGACTATATCCAGAAAGTGGTATGCGATTATTTCAATATTCCTATTGAGATGATTCATTCCAAGACCCGGAAACGGGAGATCGTTCAGGCACGCCAGCTTTCTATGTATTTTTCAAAGAAACATACTAAGGCCTCACTGGCCAGTATCGGACTTCATTGTGGCAATAAAGATCATGCAACCGTACTTCATGCATGTAGAACAGTTGATAACCTGGTTGAGACTGACAAACAGTTTCGTACTTTTGTTGAGGAACTGGATAAGAAGATTAAATTGTGAAGATCCTCTTTGTTTGTACTGGTAATATTTGCCGGTCACCTATGGCAGAAGGCATTTTAAAAGAAAAATTTAAGCAATTACATTATTCCGGAACAGTTGATTCTGCCGGATTTGAAGATTTCCATACCGGCGATATCCCGGATGAAAGAGCCATTCATACTCTCCGGAAAAGAAACATCGATATTACGGATCATACTGCAAGGCTTTTTTCTGTAAAGGATTTTGACAGGTTTGATAGAATCTACATAATGGACTCATCACATTATTCAAAAGTTTCAAACTTAGCCAGGGATGAAAAGGACATGGAGAAAGTTAATTATATTATGAACGTAATCAACTGCGGGTCTGATCAATTTGTTAAAGATCCATGGTATGATGGTTTAGTTGCTTTTGAAGAAGTATATGAACAATTGGACAGGGCATGCGAAACTTTAGCTCAACAACTCATTAAAGAAACAAATTGAAGTAATTTGATCAATTCCAATAAAGGCCAACTTTGGAAGTCATAATAAATAATCCTCCCACAGCGGAAGATATCCTGCAGGCAGCACTAAGAATCCGGCCTTATATCAACATCACTCCCATCATCACTTCATCTACACTTAACAAGATGACCTGTGCTGAACTGTTTTTCAAATGTGAGAACTTCCAAAAAGTTGGCGCTTTTAAAGCAAGAGGTGCAGCCAATGCCATATTTTCCCTGGAAGAATCTCAGATCCATAATGGAGTCGCAACACATTCTTCTGGCAATCACGCCCAGGCGCTTTCATGGGCTGCTTCATTAAGAAACTTGCCAGCTTATATAGTGATGCCGGAGAATTCTTCTCCAGTTAAAATCAATGCAGTTAAAGATTATGGTGGTATTATAAAATTTTGCAAACCTACTCTTGAGGCCAGAGAAGAGACACTTGCAGACGTCATTTTAGCCACAAATGCAATTGAAATACACCCATATAATAATTTGCGAATTATTGCCGGGCAGGCTACGGCTGCAGCAGAATTATTCAATGATATCCAGGATCTCGACATCCTGCTTTCACCTGTTGGAGGAGGTGGATTGTTAAGCGGTTCAGCATTGTCTGCAGAATATTTCTCTCCTAAAACCAAAGTCATTGCCTCTGAGCCTGAACAAGCCAATGATGCATGGCAATCGTTCAACAAAAAAACATTTGTTCCATCAGTGCATCCTGATACCATAGCTGATGGTCTAAGAACCTCACTGGGAAGTTTGACTTTCCCCATCATCCTGAAATATGTTGATTGTATCATCACGGTCTCGGAAGAAGATATCATCATGGCCATGCGACTGGTTTGGGAAAGAATGAAGATATTGATTGAACCCTCATCGGCAGTGCCTGTTGCAGCTTTGATGAACGGTAAATTAGACGTAGAAGGCAAGAAAGTTGGAATCATCATATCAGGAGGTAATGTCGATCTTGATCATTTACCATGGATAAAATGAGAAAAGGAAATTTGTTCCTCATCCCTTCTTTCCTTGGAGAAAGTCCGATCGATAATGTTTTTCCAGCTATCAATAAAGAAATCATCAGTAGAATCAGGTATTTTATTGTTGAGGAAGTTCGTACTGCAAGAAGATTCCTTAAGAAAGTTTGCCCGGAGATTGAAATAGACAATCTGACATTTACTTTATACAATGAACACAACAGCAAAAATGATATTTCTGAGTTTCTTGAACCAACAATGAAGGGAGAAGATACCGGCATCATTTCAGAAGCTGGAGCCCCTTGTGTGGCTGATCCTGGCTCACTCATAGTCAAGCTGGCTCATGAATCAGGTATAAAGATAATCCCTCTGACGGGACCTTCCTCTTTACTGCTTGCCTTGATGGCTTCGGGGTTTAACGGACAGCATTTCGCGTTTCTCGGTTATCTCCCAATTGACAAACCTGCCAGGTCAAAAAAGATCAGGGAAATTGAACAGGACATTTATAAAAAAGACCAGACCCAGATTTTTATTGAAACACCATACAGGAACCTTCAACTTTTTCAGGCGCTTATAGATACACTTCAGGAATCAACCTTATTATGTCTTGCTGCGTCACTGACTACATCTGAAGAATCTATAATGACACTTTCCATTAAAGAATGGAAAAAAAGGAACCCGGAAATCAATAAAAAACCAGTTGTATTCCTTCTTTACCGTGAGATTTAGGACAATTCTGTAACAAAACAGCGGCTTTATCGTCTAAAAGTCGTTCTTAACATTATTCAAAAAATAACTTTGGAAAAATTACTCTCCATACAAGGCATTTCAAAGAAATACGGTCATATCCAGGCTATTGATGGTCTTGCTATCAACATTTTTAAGGGGCAAGTATTCGGTCTTCTTGGGCCTAACGGAAGTGGTAAAACAACGACCTTGAGCATTTTACTTGATCTTATACGAAAAGATCAAGGCAGCTTCGAATGGTTCGGCAAACCCCCTTCAAAAGAAAGCCGGAAACGGATAGGATCTGTGATTGAAAGTCCGAATTTTTTTCCGTACCTCAGCTCCAAGCAAAATCTCAAGATCGTTGCAGACATCAAAGATAAGCCCTATAATGACATTGATGACGTTCTGAAGGTGACTGGTTTGTTTGAGAGGCGGAATGACAGGTTTAAGACTTATTCCTTCGGAATGAAACAAAGGCTTGCCGTAGCTTCCGCACTTCTTGGGAATCCGGATGTTCTCATTCTTGACGAGCCTACTAACGGCCTTGATCCACAAGGTATCGCCCAAATGCGTGATCTCATAAAAGAGGTTGCTGACAGGGGAACTACCATCATACTTGCAAGTCACCTGCTTGATGAAGTTCAGAAGATATGTTCACATGTCGCAGTTCTGAACAAGGGCAAAAAATTGTTTGACGGGGAAGTGAGCGATGTTCTCGCTGTATCTGAATTACTTGAGGTTGCTTCAAATGATATGACTCTATTGCAGAAGGCAATTGCGGATCATCCTGATTTTAAATCGATGACAAGGGCTGAAGACAGATGGCTGGTGTACTTTAAAACACCAATTAAGGCAGGTAATGTTAATGAATTCCTTTATAAACAAGGCATAGTGCTAACACACTTATCGGAAAAGAAAAGAACGCTTGAACAACATTTCCTAGAACTATTACACGATAATTCCTAATATGCTGAAATTACTGAAGATCGAATTTAAAAAGATATTGACCTACAGGGTATTCTGGATCCTTATGGGATTGTATTTTCTGTTCCTGGTCCTTGGCATCCTGATGGCAGGTTTTACAATCAACAGTTGGCTTGATAATATCAACAAGCACAGTCCTATCCCATTCCCGCATATTACCATCTATTTCTTCCCCGAGATATGGCACAACATCATGTTTTTTGCCAGTCTACGGTATATCCTCATCTTTCCTGCTATCGTTATCATTATCCTCATCACTAATGAGTTCACAAACAAGACAATTCGTCAGAATATTGTCAACGGGTTGAGCCGACAGGAATTCCTACTCTCAAAGTTGCAACTGATCTTCCTGATCTCTATCCTGATCACGCTAATCCTGATAATAGGCACCCTTATTTTAGGTATGGCCAATACCAGTAATTATACGATGGCGATGACGGTAAAAAAAATGAGTTTTGCAGGAGGTTTCTTTATTCAGATATTCTCTTTTCTCATTTTCGCCTTTTTTACTGGTTTTCTGCTTAGGAATACAGGATTGTCGATTGCTATTTTTACTTTATATGCACTAATCATTGAACCGGTACTTTATATTATCCTTAAGATCCCTAAGCTTCAGCCCAATAATGTCTCACAGTTTCTTCCGGTTAATTCTGTTGTTCGTATTGTTGAATACCCTTATTTCCCTGTGCTTAAGAAGATCATGGGGTTAAATATCCAGGAGCAAATTTCTTTCCTTGACTGTTCTGTTCCATTGATATATTCAGCGGTCATGATTGGAATTGTTTACATTGTACTTTCCAGGAAAGATCTCTAATCAATAGTATTAATTTCCCGATTTCTTTTTATTTTAGCCTTGAAAAAGCTTAATACTATGAATAATCAAGGTTGGTTTGAATTCCTTAAAGGATTTCCCTGGTTTGAAGGCGTAGAAAAATATCCTCTCCGCGCCTATTCCGAATATATGCCATCACCTGTAATTGGTATTAATCCTTATAATGGGGAAATTGACAACCGTGTCTTCAATACACAAGAAGCTCACCGATGGAAAATTTCAGGATTTGAAGAGGAATATCAGTTAAGACCAGGATTGTTAGAAACCGGAAAGCAGATCATGGAACATCTGGTGCAATTGAGATCAGGCAAATTTCCTGCTCATCTGGCTGGACATAAGCAGAAAAATCTGATCAACAACATCTTCTGGTCAGAAAAACTCATGCTGCATTCGGGCCTGGCGGAAAAAGAAAGGTTTGTATCCTTGCTTCCGCTTGCATTGTCTAAGACCAAAGACGATAAAGGACGAGTTCGGTGGACATTCTTCGGAGCAAGCGAGCAAGGACCTGAAAAGGCATTCTGGAAATCTTTCTATGAGGCTCCAGATAAAGAGTTACCTGTTTCTGTTTTCATTGACCTCATAAGATGGATCCTTCATAATGCATATGGAATTGAAGTTTCAAACGGGGAACAATTGAAGAGTCTTGGTTTCAGGATACTGCCTGCCGGAAACTTCTTTCCTTTTGATCACTGGAAAATGGAGAGCTTACCTTCCTGGACAAAAGATTACCAGGTAGATGATGAAGCTGATCTTTCAGAAGTAAATTATTTGCTGACGTTTCGTCCCTTCAATAAATTACCGGTCCCCGTGCAGAAAAGATACCTTAGCGGTGAATTAGCGCTATTGCCATTCCCGGGAAGCCTTATACTTTGGGGCAGCCACGATTACCTTAAGCTTCAGAAAACCCAATATAACGCGATACAAATTCCGATGCTGAGCTTGGTGAAACGAAATGAAGGTGTAAAAGGAATACGTGTACCGCAGTCGGGATGGCTACACCAACAAAAGTTTCCCGGGGAAAAGGCAGATATTCTCGAGCACTTTATCCTCAATACTTACATTCGTACTAATCGTTGGGATCGAGTTCATCGTAGTGACGATGCCTTATTGGTGAGCAAGGAAATTGACCCCATGGTACAGACGCTATTCAGTACAAATCTGAAATCGCTTGATCTGTACAACAAGCCAATGGCAAGAAACAGCCAGTTGCTGCATGAGTCACTTGAATTATTGCTGGATGGCGCTCGGGCAGGGAGGAAAGACATTGGCGAAGCTGAACTTAAAGTGATAAAAGGAGGACTATTCCGTTACCGGTTTTACTTTCCTCCTATGCAAACCGGACTTTATGAAACATGGTGGCACAGGCCTGTTGTGGGATGCATTTCTAAAGAAAAGAATGAAGTGGTACTCAACACTGATTTGGTCACCGGTTATTTGACAAGTTATCTTACTGCGAATCCGGACCTCTTTAATGCCATCGAGCTTTGGCCTGAATTTGATATCAGTGAACTTCAGAGAACCATGCTGAATAATTTTAATCCGGCACATGATCATTATCTACATCAAACATCTTTGAACCTGCTTGCCCTTTTCGATTCCTTGGAACAACTCGGGAAACATCCACTGGACAGGGATTTTGCAAGGCATCTTATAAGGATACACAGGGAGGAACATCTTGAGGAGTGGATCAGATCCTTACCACTAAGATCAAAAGATCAGGAAAAAGCAGAATCAATTGTTACCGCTGTTAATAACATTCTGAAACCCCTTCCAGGGATTACTGACATTCCCGAATTTCTGACTTTTGGAAATACATCTACACGCGATTATGAAGAAGCTTACTGGAATCAGATCATATTCCTTTCCCATGGCAAGTTTATTAATAAAGACAATGCAGATGTTGTTCAGGATCAACAAACACTAAACCATACATTTCATCTTCACCGTGACCTTGAATTACTTGGAGACTATCTCATCCGGAGCTACGAGGAGAAGATCATAAAAGCAGGAATGGAAACCGACGCCGAAGTAGGAGAACTTCCATTTCATTGGGAAACCGATTTTGAATTTCAGGACTATGGTGGCTGGAAGGCAAACCAAAAAGGGGCAACTTATGAGCGCAACATATTGATGATGATCCCAGGTAAGAATCGTAATGAAGCAGTGGTAATGTCTGATCACTACGATACTGCTTATATGGAAGATATATATGACGGAAAAGGAGACAATGGAGGGGCAAGACTTTCTGCTGCCGGGGCAGATGATAATCATTCTGCCACTTCTACCCTATTGCTGGCAGCCCCTATCTACCTGCAGATGGCAAAGGAAGGAAAACTGGAAAGAGACATTTGGTTATTGCATCTGACCGGGGAGGAATTTCCTTCTGACTGCATGGGAGCAAGAAATTTCTGCCAGAATGTAATGCAAAAGACACTGAAGTTGCATAAATCTGATGGCATAGTTCGCGATCTTTCAAGAGTGAAGATCACGGGTGTGGTATTGATGGACATGATTGCTCACAACCGTGAAACTGGTAGGGATATCTTTCAGATAGCTCCAGGTAATTCTGCAGCATCCCTGCAACTCTCTGTTCAAGCTCACCAGGCTTGCCGAAGTTGGAATCTCCATAGTGCTATGTGGAATGAATTACCAGAAAGGAAAGGTTGCTCGCGAGGTCAACGTACAAAAGATGGGATCACCATTCCTTCCAAAGCACTGCATCTTAAACTGGATAGTGAAATCCGCACCTGGGAAGACCCTCACAGTACACTTTATAATACCGATGGGATCATTTTCTCAGATACTGGAATTCCTGTCATTCTTTTCATGGAAAACTACGATATCAGCAGAACCGGATACCACGATACTCACGATACTATGGAAAACATCGATCTCGATTATGGTGCGGCAGTTTCTGCTATTGCGATTGAAACTGTTGCAAGGATTGCCACAATGACAACGAAGGTGCTGAGTATATCTAAAGTATATCCAAACAATGTCTAAACAAAAGAAACCTTAAGAACATCCTATTGCCGCAGTATAGAATGAGTATAGCCGGTGTATAGCCGGAGTATATATTGAGTGTAGGGAATTACCTGCTTCCAACAATTGAGAGGCCCCACAAGCATGCATTAACTGGTAAACTCACTTCGTTCATTTGATTTCCATCCGTTGTTCTTAACATTATTCCTTCAAACTGATCAAGTTTGCTGGATCCGACCACCCAGGCATTTGTATTATCCAGGCCAATTATTTGGTTCAGATCAACTGCAGGCCCGTTGGAATTAATATACAATGTATTCCAAGTGGCACCACCATCAAGAGTATGATAGATACTCTGGTTAATCTTACTTAAAGCCCATATATTCTGTCGGCTCAGTGCCTGGACATCACTAATTGCTGCATTTGAGCCCAGATTCCCAATACACTGCCAGTTTGAACCTGAATCCGAACTTACATATACTATTCCAAAGACAGAATCAGAAGAACTGCTATAAATTCCTGAAACAAAAATTGTTTTACTATCAAGTACAGATAAGCCATAAAGGCCGGGCAGCCCAGGAAACTTCCCCGTAATTTGTTTTTTCTCCCAGTTAACCCCTCCATCACCGGAATGAAACACAAACAAATGAGTTGTATCGGGATGTAAAGTATCAGTGCACTCTCCAACAGCCCAAACGTTTATTCCATCTGCGGATTGTATCTTATAATAGTTGTACTTGTGATCAAAGATTGCCGTATTGGCAGTATCCCAGGTTGTCCCCCCATTGGTAGTCAATAATATATTACCACTCAATCCGCATGCCCATGCATGTTGTTGATCAAAAGCATAAATACTTACCAGTATATCGTGGATAAGGTTGGTACCTGCAAGTTCATTTCGCCAGGTTAAACCACCATCCAATGTGTGCAGAATTCGTTTTTCATCTAATTTTGTACTGGATACCATCCAAACATTCTTATCAGTTAAAGCATACACACCATAAATAGAACCAGTGCCAAATAAATCATTGGTCAGCCTTTGCCAGGTTGTTCCATCAGTGGTATGCAAGACAACCGGACCCGGATCGGTAGATGTATTCTGATGCAATCCAACTGCCCAAATAGGAGGAACCGTCGTTGTTGAACCATTATCACTTTTTTTCTTACAACCGGCCATAAAAACTATCAGCACGGTTAAACCTAATAGTACATTTTTTTTCATGACTTTGATTTTTATTATTTACTATGTTGATAAATCCAGCGTGATCCTTCGTAGAAAGCCCGTGGGGCTACGGTAACATGAATGGTGCCCCTTGATGGGTCAAGGGTAACAGCCGGCCACGTCACATAATCTATATTACTGAGATTGAGTCCTGAAAATCTGTTTTTTGCAACTGTAAAATTATTATAAGGAACACAATCATCATTCTGGCAATGCCATAACAGCATTTTGGATTTGGGTGTCCAATCGATATATGTGTTGTTTTCATAAATGATTTTATAAGCCTCACTGTTCTGGTTTTTCAATGAATCATAAAACGCAACAGAAAAAACTTCTGACAAGATCTTATCCTGAGGCATTATGCCATTCACTACATCTGAACTGAAATAGCCGGTCGTAAATTGAGGAATATTAGTTTTATATGGTTCTACAAGCATCTTTGCATATCCAAAAGTATCCGGATAGATCGTATTATAACCCACCAGCATCATCGGTAAAAAATAAGGTACAGGGAAAGGCTGGCCATTTAACATCACATTCAGCATTGTTCCAGAAAGGTCGTATGGTCCATCCATGCAAACAACGCCAGTTAAGCTTACATTTCTTGCTTCAAGTTCCCGGGCAGCAGCCATCGTTACAAACCCTCCTTCAGAATAGCCATACAGATAGGTCTTTCCATTCCAATTAACCCATTCATTGCAATTACAACCCAGTGATCTCTGCGCAGCTTCAACCATATCAGCCGTTGCATTTGCGAGCCTGTCCCTGATACAGTAAGGATGGTTCTCTCCAACATCATCTCCCATTCCCTGGTAGTCCGGCATAATAATTATCCAGTTATAATAGCTGGCCATAATATCTGCAATAACCATTTCCGGAAAATTTTTCCAGTCATCCCAACTTGCGCTTTTCCATTTCGATGGAGCAAGACTCTTAAGGATCTGTGTACCATGATTTACAGAAACTATAGGAGCACTAACCTTTCCAAAGGGTGGGACGTTCCAGGGATAGATCAATAAACCGCTTAGTTGAATCGGGTTCCCATTATTATCAGTCGAAGCGTAATGGACTACTTCATGAGCAATTGGCTTAAGCTGAACTGTTCCGGGTATCTGAGTCAATGTTTGTTGATAAAAATCATTATAATCAAAATAACTTGAATCATCCGAAAGAGTATGCACTTCAGTGATCACATCCTGCGTAGACATATCTGTATGGCTGATAGTTGCAAAACCTGCACCAGTTATTGGAGGACATTCAGAATCATTTTTCTTCTTCTTGCAGGAATCCATGATTAGTACTGCAAGTATTACAAGAAAGATGCTTCCAACTGTTCTGAGATAAACCAGTTTGATAAAACAAAATTTCCGTCTATTCATTTGGAGGAAAATTTAAAGAATGAATATTTAGAGTTCAAAAAAATTGAATACAATTAACAAATTTAACATTAATCTCAAAAAGAAAAATGAAAGGAAGCTCGACCCTTATTGAGATTTTTGAATGAGCAAACATAAGATTTATCAAATTCTTATCCAAGAAATTTAACAGAATGTTGCCATTTCTTATTAAACAAAAAAGATGCCAAAAAAAGCGAACACAATGATATTTATTGTAGATATGTTCCATTGCAATAATAATCAGGTTATTATTAAAAAAATCGAGAATGATTTTTTTTGACTTTAAGGGAAAGACGATCGAGTAGTGGCATTTTAATGCAAATAATCGCACAATTATGCGGTTATTAAGGGTCAAATTCAATACCTTTGAAATTAAATTTTACTCCCTTTATACTGTTGTCCATGTTCATTATATACTGGAAACTTTTCACTATTCACTCCTGAAAATCGAAAGAAAGGTTGAAATAAGAAGGAAATGAACCCATGACAAATTGTAACGGGTTGAAGATGCATCCCAGTTATTTATTGATAACAATTTTCCGGATCATCCATTGGTCGCTATTTCTAAATGACACCATATAGATACCATTCGGTAAATCCTGCAAATCGATAGGCACTTCCATTTTACTTTGCATGATCAAATTGGTTAGTTCAAAGACCTTTACTCCCATCATGTTGAAAACATCAAGAGTGCAATTACCAGAACATTCACATTGAATCAGAGCGATAAACCTTCCATTATTTGGGTTTGGATACACGGTGAAACTGGCATAAGTGTGATTGGTGTCAATCCCTGTAGTCATTGTATCGGGGCAATTTATTGCATTGACATTAAGAACTGTTGGTGATGGAGCTCTACAACCTCCGGGTGCTGTATAATTCACGCTTACAGTCTGTGCACCTGATAAGGTCCATTGAACTTCAATCTGATGGCTGTTGAATCCAGAATATATTATCCCTCCCGAACCTCCAAGTAGCCAGGAATAATTTGTCATCCCTGTTTCTGTTGAATAGTACTCGTATGCCCCAACGCATGGGCTGATTGGTCCTGTTATGGTTGGTGTTGGAAGTGCATATACAGTCACTGCCTTCACCGTTGGGGCCACTACCTGACATCCATTCGTAGGGTTATAGATCACAGAAATTGTATTTGCACCTGCGGTATTCCAGAGTACATTAACCTGTCTTGTTCCAACTCCGGATGTGATCGTCCCTCCTGAAGAAACAGTCCACACATAGTTAGTCATGCCTGCCTCTGTGTTATATGTTACAGTTGTGTTGGTGCACAGGCTAAAGATTCCATTGATGGATGGAACAGGAGCCTGGTTGACAGTAACAGTGTATTGAACCGCTGTAACGGCAGTGCACCCTGCAGCATTCGAATAATTCACACTGACCCATTGTGCTCCGTAACCTGTCCAGGATACGGTAATAGCATTTGTACCAGATCCTGCGGTAATGGTTCCACCGGTCGAAATGGTCCATGTATAGCCAGTCATTCCGGATTGCGTGGTGTATACGATGCCTGTTGATCCCTGACAAAGTGTTTTCTGTCCTGTGATGGTAGGAACAGGCAGAGAATTTACAGTAATGTTAAACTGTGTATAGGTTGCCGCCCTGCACCCTGTTGAATTCGTATAATTAACCCTTACCCATTGTGATCCTGTTGTAGTCCATTTTACTGTGATAGTGGCACTTGTTGTTCCTCCACCTGTAACAATAGTACCTCCTGTCGATACGGTCCAGGTGTAATTGGTTTTACCGGATTCTGTTGTAAATGTCCCGGAAACACCTGAACAAAGTGTACTGCTTCCGGTAATCGTTGGAGTCGGCAACGCATTCACTGTTACGTTCAAAACAACAGGTAACACTGCCTGGCACCCACTGGCATTGGTATAATTAACGGATACATATTGAGCCCCTGCTGTATTCCATGTTACAGTGACAGTGCTGCTGGTGGAAGTACCACCTGCAGTAATTGTCCCACCGGATGATACATACCAGGTATAATTGCTCATTCCGGTTTGTGTTGTATAGACAAAACCGGAAGTCCCCGCACACATAGAAGCAGAACCGGTAATGGTAGGTTGTGGTGTAGCGTTTACGGTGACAGGTAGTGATACAGGAGATGGGGCTGTACAACCTGCTGCAGTAGCGTAGTTTACGGATACACTCTGTGTACCTGTTGTATTCCAGGTAACAGTAACCGTATTATTGGTGGAAGTACCACCCGCCGTGATTGTACCTCCTGCAGAGACTGACCAGATATAGTTTATCATGCCTGTCTGGGTAGTATACACGACACCAGTTGTGCCAGCACATAAGTTATTGGCACCGGCAATTGTTGGCACAGGGAGTGCATTGACGGCAACAGGATAAATGGTTGCGGTTGCAGCGCTACATCCGTAACTATTTGAGTAATTGACGCTCACCCACTGCGATCCAATGGAATTCCACCGGATGGTAACCGTATGACTGGATGTTGTTCCACCTGAAGTGATTGTACCACCTGATGAAATGTGCCAGATATAGTTTGTCATCCCGGTCTCAGTTGTATAAACATAGGTTTGTGTGCTGATACAAAGAGCGCTGGTACCTGTAATGGTAGGGACATAAACAGGAGTTATTAGAATATTCTTAATGGTTGGGGAAGTTGCAGTACATCCCTTGACATTGGTGTAATTTGCGCTTACTGTTTGGGCCCCGGCAGTATTCCAGGTTACTATGATTTGATTTGTTCCGGCACCAGAAGTAATGGTTCCTCCGGCAGACACATTCCAAATGTATCCGGTCATACCGGTTTCTGTTGAATAAATCACTCCCGAAGTACCAGCACATATCGACGTGGAGCCTGTAATTGTCGGAACAGGTAAAGCATTTACAGTTACATTTTTTGTTGTTGCCGATGAGGCTGTACAACCATTTGAATTAACATAGTTGACCGTAACCGTTTGTGCACCTGCTGTAGTCCAAGAAACCACTATCGTTGCAGTGCCCGAACCTGTTGTAATTGTTCCTCCCGGAGAAACAGTCCAGGTATAGCCACTCATACCACTTTCAGTTGTATATACAACACCTGTTGTTCCGACACAAACTGAAGAGGTTCCAGTTATTGTAGGGATGGGTAGCGGATTGACCGTGACATTGTAAACGGTTTGTGAGGCAGCCGTACAGCCATTTGAATTGGAATAATTCACACTCACGGTTTTAGTACCGGTTGTAGTCCATGAGATTGTGACAGAACTGCTAGTAGAAGTTCCACCGGATGTAACTACGCCGCCTGGTGAAACCGACCAAACGTAGCCCGACATTCCAGCCTGGGTATTGTATACATTCCCTGTCGAACCCAAACAGACGGTATTTGGTCCGCTGATTACAGGAGTAGGCAGAGGGTTGATCGTCACATTGTAGTGTGCCGTGGTCACTGCACAAGAGGTGGCTGTAATTGTTTCGGTGACCTGCACCCATCCTGACCCGGCTGCATTCCAAGTTACCGTTATGGAATTCGTTCCTGCTCCGCTGGTGATTGTTCCTCCGCTGATGGCCCATGCATAAGTATGGCCTCCAATATTTGGTGTTGAATAAACATTCCCTGTCGAGGTTGCACAAACTGTCGTTGGACCGCTGATTACTGAGGTAGGCAGAGAGTTGATCGTCAGGGTCATAGTCGAAACTGCTGCAGCACATCCGGTATTCGGATTTGCCGTAAGAGTAAGGATTACCGTACCCGTCTGGCCTGCAGTCGGAGTATAGGTCGGGGAAAGTGTTGTGGCATTCGTCAGTACACCTGGACCCGGAGCTGTCCACAAAATACTAGCAAAGTTTGATGCTGAAGCGCCAACTATGCTAAATGCAGTCCCCTGGCAAATTGCACTGTTAGGACCTGCATTTGCAATTGGGGCCTTGGTAATGGTCAGTGTCATAGAACTTGTCACATTGGTGCACGGGGCGTTGGCGTAGCCAAGTAGTGTCAATACCACGCTGCCCGCTGCAATGTCGGCTGCACTTGGCGTATAAACAGGGTGCAAAACTGAGGAGTTGTTGAAGTTGCCCGTGCCTGATGTGATCCAGTTTATCGTCGAGTAATATTGAGCAGATGAGCCGCTTAAGGTATAGGTCGCTGTTTCGCAGATGGTGGCATTTGATCCAGCATTTGCGATGGGCTGACGGGAGATGCTTAATATCATCGAGCTTGATGCATTCCAACATGTTGCAGTGGCAGTCAGTGTCAGTATCACACTGCCTGATGAAATATCTGCTGCACTAGGAGTATAAACTGGTTTCAACACGTTCGGGTTACTAAAGGAACCGGTACCCGAAGTAGTCCACAGCAATGTTAAATAATTGGTAGCGCTCGATATGCTCAAGGAATAAGCAGAAATTTCACAGATCGTCGCATTGGGGCCTGCATAGGCAGTCGCCCCGCTGTTGACCGTAATATTGTAAACCACAGGTGCTGCAGCGGTACATCCGTTGCCGCTGGTGTAGTTTACACTAACCGTTTGAGCACCTAAAGTATTCCAGGTCACCGTCACAGTATTGCTGGTACCTGTTCCTCCTGCAGTTATTGTTCCTCCGGTAGATACAGACCAGGTATATCCGGTCATTCCGGCCTGCGTGGTATAAACATTTCCTGTTGAATTCTGGCAAACCGAAGCGGAACCTGAGATTGTAGGGATAGGACGTATATTAACAGTAACTGTTCTAATTACCATTACTGAGGGTCCATTGCAACCATTTGCCGTTACCTGAATGTTTACTGTCCCTGAAAAACCATTGGCCCAGGTCATGATCCCTGTTGTGGCTCCTATGCTTCCTGCAGCGCCATTACTCACACTCCAGTTAAAGCCGGTATTGTTTGTTGCTGTTGTGGCATAAGTTGTTGTAGTTGTACCATTGGTCAACTGACAGGTAGGCTCAGTCCCTGCTGCAATTGTAATCGCTGTTGGTGTACCAACAGATGGAGTTACTGTTACCATCAAGATATTTGATGCAATTGCCCCTGACCAGTCACTCATACAATTCACCCTTGCCAGGCGCTTGAATTCTGTAGTAACTGATAATGCCCCCGAAGCGTATGTTTTTGAATTGCTGCTAGCGATGTCGTTCCATGTTGTGAAAGGTGACACTGAATATTGCCACTTGTATTCGAGTGTACCGGAATAGCCGCTGGGATCAGCAGTGCTGGTAAAGGCTGAAGGAGAGCTACCCTGACAGATGGTCTGGGAGGATGCTATAGTGCCACCGTTGGTTGGATTAGCACACGTTTGCGAAACTAATACCCAACCAGCTCCCTGCTCAGAATTGTCAAAAGGTCCTCCCTCGATGGCCGTATTGCCATCGGCTGAAAGAGCTACTGACATGCCTTGATAAGCAGATCCCGTATTTCCGGTGCCTACCAGTTTATTGCCCTTCTGGCTCCATATAGTTCCTGAACGGGTAAATACCCAGGTGGCTCCCTGATCTGAATTGTCACCAGATCCTCCGACTATTGCTGTATTACCATCGGCTGAAAGAGATACTGACCAGCCCTGATAGGCAGGTCCCGTATTTCCAGTGCCTACCAGCTTACTGCCCTGCTGGCTCCAGTTGCTTCCTGAACGGGTCCATATCCAAGCCGCTCCCTGTTGAGAGTTGTCATAACTTCCTCCTACTATTGCTGTATTGCCATCTGCTGAAAGAGATACCGAACTACCTTGTTCTTCAGTTCCCACAGCTCCGGTGCCTACCAGTTTATTGCCCTGCTGGCTCCAGACACTTCCTGTACGAGTAAATACCCAGGCCGCACCCTGATTTGAATTGTCACCATCTCCTCCCACAATGGCCGTATTGCCATCGGCTGAAAGAGATACTGAGGTGCCTTGACGGGCAGCACCCGTATTTCCGGTGCCTACCAGTTTATTGCCCTGCTGACTCCATGAAGTTCCTGAACGGGTAAATATCCAAGCCGCACCTTGATTAGAATTGTCATAATTTCCTCCCACAATTGCTGTATTGCCATCTGCTGAAACAGCCACTGAACAGCCTTGCTGGGCAACTCCAGTATTCCCAGTACCTACCAGTTTACTGCCCTGTTGGCTCCAGATAATTCCCGAACGGGTAAATACCCAGGTGGCTCCCTGATAAGTATTGTCCCCAACGCCTCCCACTATGGCTGTGTTGCCATCGGCTGAAACAGCTACTGAACAGCCTTGAGCGGCAATCCCTGTATTTCCGGTTCCTACCAGCTTACTGCCCTGTTGGCTCCATGTGGTTCCTGAACGGGTAAATACCCAAACCGCTCCCTGGTTTGAATTGTCATAATTTCCTCCCATTATTGCCGTATTGCCATCGGCTGAAATAGATAATGAAGAGCCTTGCCGGGCTGCCCCTGTATTTCCTGTGCCTACCAGTTTATTGCCCTGCTGAATGGATGGATATGGGGTAGCAGTAACCGTAAAATTACTGCTGCTGCTAACCGAACCTCCCGCAGTAGTGATAGAAATCACACCTGTTACAGTTCCCGGCATGACCATGCCCACCAGTGTGGTTCCGGAATTGGAAATCACTATTGCAGCAGTTCCTCCAATTGTAAAGGCAGTAGGATAACTTAAATCGGTACCTGTGATGGTAACCAGCGTACCCACTGGTCCACTGGCCGGGGTGAATGAGGCGATGGTTGGAGTACTGATATTAAAAGAAGCAATTTTCGTTGACCAGGGACACCATCCACCATAAGTTCCAACATATTCCTGTGTTGTCCAGAAAGTTGTATTGTCAGATGGATCAATGCTCATGGCAGAATAATCACCCCAGCGGGAATAGGAGGTCATTGAAACAGTTCCCGTTTGTATCAATCCTTCCGCAACTGTCATCGTGTTTAAGGGATCCGTAGATTTTCTTCCTGTATAATAAATGGAAGGATACATTGTGCTACTGGAAACGGAATAGGCCAACCCGATATCGCCATTAGCATTCATGGCAATACTGCCCATCCACCTGGATAGACCGTCGCTTGGGGCATAAGTAGATTGTTGGTACAAGGCAAATGTCGAGCCTGTCTTCCTATATTCATACCATCTTATACCTGCAATGTTGCTTCCCGTATTCACGCTGTGGCAGGTTACGAATGTTTCATAGGTCCCGAAGTTGCGGTACTGGTTTCTAAACATCAAACGGTCGCCCAAGCCGTCAAGGGCCAATGTCCCCTGTTCAGGTACTGAGCCAGAATCCTCTTCAGTATATGCAGTTACGGGTAAAGCTGTGACATAGGTAAAAGTACAGTTTGTTGTTGTCACCCAATCTGTGTGAAATGCCCAAAGCCTTAATTCTGCTGAACCATCTATATAGGCAAAATAATTAGGGGTTCCTGCGGTTGCAAATGTTGCATCACAATCTGATGGGAGCATTGCCCAACAATTGCTACCAGCACCTGAACCTGATCCTCCCAAAGTTTCTGTTTTAAAATAAACCATTCTTGCTGTTGGATCACCTGTAAGCATCTTGCTCCTTTCCAGTACGGCAGCACCAACGCCAATAAAAGGTTCTGAACCAAGATTGGTATTAAACCGGTTCACAGACAAATAATACCCATCCTGCCATACTCCCAATTTCGGGTAGTCGGGCATGTAGTCAAATTGAAATGCATAACGATAATAAGATCCGGTGGGGTCATTGGTTGCTGAAATTGCGACCAACTCATATTCAGTATAAGGGGATCCCGTGCAATTAATTGCAAACTGGGAAATAAGCCAGCGGTCGGCATTGGCATCATAAAGTACGATGCCATCACCATCGTCATGTCCTGTCCAATTACCTGTGAAACCATTCCATAAAGTAGAAGTCTGAACAGGGCCATAGAGTGAAGTTCCGGTTTTACTGAAAACCTGAAACATACCATTGACAACCTGGACATAATCAGTCAGTCCGACAGCACCAGTTGGATCAGGAGGGGTTACACGACCCACATTCTGACCATTGTTTGTTCCATCAAAATTCATTATGGGAGCGCTGGTCATAATGTTGTTTCCCCTATTGTTATATACTGTTTGTACAGCAGCATCCTGAACGAATCCCGTAGGTGGTTGTCTGAATTTATTAGGAACTTCCTTTTCAACTTCTCTTTTCCATTTTGCCCAGAAAGGCTTTTTAGCAGGTTTCATAACTCTCAAAGGTGGAGAAACATCAAAGCGAACGGGAGTCTGAACAACCATACTGAAATTTGGATCCTGGCTAAAAGAAAAATTGGCAAATAGCAATAACAATGATAAAAAGAGGAGAACTTTTTTCATAAAGTAAAAATTACTTTTCAGGTTTAAAGAGAAGTTATTAAAATATTGACGAATCAAAGATAAAAGGTTTCAGTCTAAAATTAGAAATTATTGAAACCTATTTTTGCAGATTATCGTATTTTGCAAATAATTCTTGGAAGGTAAAAAAAGAGTAATAAAGAAGGGAGTGAATTGGTTACAATATGTAACAAAATAAACAGTAATAAAAACCCACCAGTTAGCTTGTGACCCCGGAGGGATTCAAACCCCCAACCTGCTGATCCGTAGTCAGCTACTCTATTCAGTTGAGCTACGGGGCCAAAATTTACGCTGCAAAGTTAACTTTTTTTAAGTAAATGCAAAAAACCATTGATAACATTGCCTTAGTTTTGAGTTTTAAAAAAAATCTTACCTTTGCTCTTTAATTATAGGCCTTTCAAACTGAAAGCCTTGTTTTCCATGTTTATAGCAAAAGGTACTTGTAATGATTATAATTGGAAACCGTAAACTTACGATCGGCGATTTCTTTAAAATCTTATTTGAAGGAGAAAAAGTTGATATTGATATAGAATCCCGTCAAAAGGTTGCAGAAGATTTTGAATTCCTGAAAGAATTTGCCAAAGGGAAAGTTATTTACGGAATTAATACCGGACTTGGCCCTATGGCTCAGTTCAAGATAAACAACAACAAAGAACTTGAACTGCAATACAACCTTATTCGCAGCCATGCAGCCGGTTGTGGATCTCCCCTACCTGATATCTATGCTAAAGCAACTATGCTTGCCCGCATAAACACTCTTGTTCAGGCAAAATCCGGAATTCATCCTGAAGTTGTAGAATTGCTGAAAGAAATGATTAACCGTGATATCTATCCATATATTCCAGAACATGGAGGAGTCGGAGCCAGTGGTGATTTGGTGCAACTTGCACATTTAGCAGTTAACCTGATAGGTGAAGGAGAAGTATCGTATAAAGGATCAATCCGTCCTACTGTAGAAGTATTCACAGAAGAAGGGTTAACTCCAATCCATATGCATATCCGGGAAGGGCTTGGTCTTATCAATGGAACTTCTGCCATGACCGGAATAGGAATGATCAATGCCATTCATGCCCATAATTTATTGGATTGGTCAGTCCTTGCATCCTCAATGATAACGGAGATAGTGGAATCCTATGACGATCATTTTTCAGATGGCCTGAACAGGGCAAAATCGCATCATGGACAAAGAGAGGTGGCTCGTACAATGAAATTCATACTCAAGGACAGCCAATTGATCCGTCGTCGTGCTGACCATCTTTACAATAATGCGAAAACGATTGAGGTCGAGGTATTCAAGCATAAGGTTCAGGAATATTATTCGCTGCGCTGTGTTCCACAGATACTTGGACCTGTCCTGGACACTATTTATTATACGATCCATGTTTTAATGAATGAAGTAAATTCGACAAGTGACAACCCTATTATTGATGGAGAACGCCAAAACGTTTATCATGGAGGAAATTTCCATGGCGATTATGTTGCATTGGAAATGGATAAATTAAAAATTGCCATTACTAAATTGTCGATGCTTGCCGAAAGACAGTTGAATTACCTGATGAACCCAAAGCTTAACGAGAAACTCCCACCATTCGTTAACCTTGGTAAGCTTGGCCTCAATCTTGGGATGCAAGGCGTGCAGTTTACAGCAGTTTCTACTGTCGCCGAAAATCAGACGCTCTCATTCCCAATGTATATCCACAGTATCACCAATAACAATGACAATCAGGATATCGTTAGCATGGGAACCAATGCGGCCCTGCTCACAAAAAAAGTAATCGATAACTCCTATCAGGTTCTTGCGATAGAGATGATTTCCATCTTACAGGCCATTGATTATCTTGATTTTAAAGGAAAATTATCTTCTTATTCTTTGAGTAAATATCTTGATTTGAGACAAATCGTACCGAAATTCACAGAAGATACAATAAAGTACAAAGACATTCAAAATATAGAACAATATATCATGGAGAATAAACCTCAGTTTTCGGTTGAAGAATGAGCATGATTCTCCTGAACAAAAAACTAAGTTAAGATGAGATATGCACTCGTAACAGGAGGTTCAAGAGGCATCGGAAGAGCCATTTGCTGTAAACTTGCAGAGATGGGCTATTATGTGTTGATCAATCACAATTCAAGTCCTGCAGAAGCGCTTATCACATTGTCTCTTGTAAAAGAAAATGGAAGCGATGGTGAACTGCTGAAATTTGATGTGGCAAAACAGAATGAAGTGGAAGTCGCTCTTGGTGAATGGCAGGGCAGAAATGAGGGAAAAACCATCCAGATATTGATAAACAATGCCGGTATTCGTAAGGATGCCCTCGTAATGTGGATGAAGAACGAAGAATGGAAAGATGTAATGGAAACAAATCTGAATGGCTTCTTTTTCACAACGCGGTTCCTGATCAAAGATATGCTGATCTCAAAGTTTGGGCGGATCATCAATATTGTCTCCTTATCGGGGATCAAAGGATTACCGGGGCAAGCCAATTATTCTGCTGCAAAAGCTGGTGTTATTGGCGCCACCAAAGCACTTGCACAGGAAGTTGCAAAGAAAAATGTGACTGTTAATGCTGTTGCCCCCGGGTTCATAAAATCAGATATGACTAAAGATTTGGATGAGAGTCAGCTGAAAAGTATGATCCCGATGAATCGGTTTGGGAAACCTGAAGAAGTTGCAGAGATTGTGGGATTCCTTGCTTCCGAAAAATCTTCATATATCACGGGAGCAGTCATCAATATTAATGGTGGGCTCTATACTTAAAGATAGAAGTAAAAACGCTTAACATATCTTAGAATAATGAACCGGGTTGTCATTACGGGTATGGGTATTTATTCCGTTATCGGGAAAAATCTCGATGAGGTTAAAGATTCATTGTACAAAGGAAAGTCAGGGATCATATTTGATCCACAAAGAAAGGCTATGGGATTCAGATCCGGGCTTACTGGAAAAGTCGATCGTCCTGTGCTAAAGGGTATTCTTGATCGTCGTATGCGTATTGGGCTCCCTGTCCAGGGGGAATATGCATACATTGCTACGGTTGAAGCCTTAAATAATGCAAGGATTGACGCCTCTTTTATGGAGAAAAATGCAGTTGGGATACTATATGGAAATGACAGTTCTGCTTTGCCAGTCGTTGAATCAGTCGATATCCTACGTCAGAAGAAAGATACCATGATGATCGGATCCGGCTATATCTTTCAATCAATGAACTCTACTGTATCCATGAATCTTTCTGTGATCTTCAAGTTCAGAGGGATCAATTTTACAATTAGTGGGGCTTGCGCAAGCGGATCTCATGCCCTGGGCATTGGTTATCTGCTTATTCGTCAAGGACTTCAGAAAGTTATTGTTTGTGGTGGTGCCCAGGAAATCAATCTTGAATCAACAGCAAGTTTTGATGCATTGAATGCCTTTTCCATCCGGGAATCAGAACCGGAGAAAGCATCAAGACCTTTTGATCGTGATCGTGATGGATTGGTTCCCAGCGGTGGAGCAGCAACCGTAATTCTTGAAAGTTATGACTCTGCAGTAAGAAGAGGAGCAACAATCCTTGGTGAGGTTGCAGGTTATGGGTTTTCTTCCAATGGTGAACATATCTCACTTCCTAATGTGGATGGTCCGGTTGCCGCAATGAACCTGGCATTAAAAGAAGCTTCGATGGAAGTCTCAGAAATTGATTACATCAATGCACATGCAACATCAACTCCTGCCGGTGATGAAAATGAAGCTAAGGCAATTGATAAAATCTTCGGAAAATCAAATCCAATCATCTCAAGTACAAAATCCATGACCGGACATGAAATGTGGATGGGTGGAGCAAGCGAGATCGTTTATTCGGCACTCATGATGAACAACGACTTTATTGCCCCCAACCTTAATTTTGAAAATCCGGATGAATTCACTGCACATTTAAACATTGCGACACGTACTATTCCTTACGAAATCAGGGCATTTCTTTCAAACTCTTTTGGCTTCGGAGGAACCAATTCCTCTTTGATCATCCGAAAATTTAATGGATAATTTATGAAAAAACCTTATTTTTGCATCAAACAAACCATGGTGCATGATGCAAAATGAGGAGATCATCAAGAAAATCAACCAATTACTTATTGAAGAAATAGAAATCGATCAAGACCAGATTTCCCCATCTGCCGACCTGAAAAAAGATCTCGGAATTGACAGCCTTGATTTTGTTGATCTTTTTGTGATCATTGAGAATAATTTTGGATTCAAGATGAAAGCTGAGGAGATGTCGGATATTAAAAAGCTGGAAGATTTTTACGAATATGTCATCCGACGAGTCAATCAAAAATAACAATAGATGTCATCATGGAAAGGCAAAACACGTGGAGGTGTCCTGGGATATAAGATATTCGTATGGACCTTAAAGTATCTTGGCCTCTCTTTTGCATATTTTCTCCTGCTATTTGTCGTTTCATATTTTCTCTTTTCCTCGAAAAAAGCATTTCGTGCTATTTTTTACTATTTTCATAACGTGCTTGGCTACAACACATCACATTCATTGATAAGCATCTATAAGAATTTTTATTATTTTGGTCAAATCATTCTGGATAAAATTGCACTTTTAGCAGGGTTACAAAACAAATTTACATTCAACTTTGAAGGGGAAGAATATCTTCGTCAAATGGATAATGGGGGCTTACTTATCAGTGGGCATATTGGTAATTGGGAGATTGCCGGACAACTTTTGAACCGGCTTGAGAAGAAGGTCAATATCATTTTGTATGATGCAGAAAAACAGCAGATAAAAGGATATTTATCTGAAGTTTATAAAGATCGCAAAATCAACTTTATCATCATTAAAGAAGATTATTCTCACTTGCAGGAAATCAGAGAAGCATTTGAACGTGCTGAAATCATTGCCATGCATGGTGATCGGTTTATTGAAGGAAATAAGGTTTTTCAGATTGATTTTCTTGGAAAACCAGCCTTCTTCCCTGCCGGGCCAGTTAATGTTGCTGCCCGTTTTAGTGTTCCTGTTTCTTTTGTCTTTGCAGTTAAAGAAACCAGAAATCATTATCATTTTTTTGCTACACCATTGAGAAATATTGAATTCTCAACAAATCTAAAGAAAAGAGACAACATTCTTAAAGAGGCCGTTGAGGCTTATGTTGAAGCATTGGAATCGACAGTAAAACGGTTTCCTCTTCAATGGTTCAACTACTATAATTTCTGGGATACAAAGTCCAGAGCCACATCTGTTTAGATCTTTTTTAACAATGAAAAGAAGAAAATTACTTCTTGTTTCTTCAAACCGGTTTGTGGTTCCATACCCAGTTTATCCAATTGGGCTTTCATATTTGTCTTCCTATCTTTCATCACGGTTACCGGATTTTGAAATACAAATCTTTGATTTTAATTTCCGTACGCTCGAATCATTTCGTGAATTTCTTGTCCAGTTTCAGCCTGACTATACAGGTATCTCCCTGAGAAATATTGATGATGTAGATTCAACAAAGAAAACCTTATTTATTCATGGTTACAAAGAGATTGTGGAGACAGTAAAAAAAACTGTCACAACGAGAATAATCATAGGTGGTTCTGCTTTTTCAATTTTCCCTAAGGAACTATTTGAGTTTTTTGAACCAGAATTCGGAATTTGTGGTGAAGGTGAAGAAAGCTTGTTTCGCTTAATTCAATGCCTCGAAAGTAATGTAACTCCTTCTTCTATAGAAGGTCTTGTATTCAGGAATGGGGACGGAATCAAACTGAACCAAAGAACGCATTACATGTGTCAGTTAGATCTTTCCTTTGATAATGAAATTCTTGATTTTTACTGGAAGAAAAGTGGAATGCTCAACATCCAGACCAAAAGGGGGTGCCCTTACAAGTGTATCTATTGCACTTATCCTCTCATTGAAGGAAGCAAAGTCAGAACCCTGAATGCAGATAAGATCATTGAGACATTATCAGAGCTTTATTTCAACAAAAACATTAATTATGTCTTTTTCACTGATTCTGTTTTTAACATCAATGATTCATTCAATATTGAGTTAGCTGAAAAAATTCTTAAAAAGGGTTTGAAAATCAAATGGGGAGCATATTTTTCCCCTCATGGTTTGGATAAACAAATGCTTCAACTTTATGCATCAGCAGGATTGACCCATATTGAATTCGGGACAGAATCACTCTCTGATACAACACTGAAAAATTATGGAAAACATTTTACGGTTCAGGAAATCATAAACATTTCAAATCTCTGCAATGATATCGGGATTTATTTCTCCCATTTCCTGATCCTTTGTGGTTATGGAGAAACAGAAAAAACAATCGATGAGGGGTTTGAAAATGCTAAACATTTTAACAATACAGTCTTCTTTCCATACATTGGTATGCGTATTTATCCTGGTACACGATTGCAGGAGTTATCTATTAATGATGGAGTTATTCTCCCTGAGGATAACCTGTTAGATCCTGTTTATTACCTGGCTAAAGGAATCAATTATGGAACCTTGAAAGAAAGAGCTGATTTGACAGGTAGAAGGTTTGTGTTTCCTGATGAAGATGTCATGACCGCGATGACTAAAATGAGAGCACGTAAAAGAAAAGGAATGCTATGGCATCACCTGAAGAAATAATTGCAACAGAAGCGACCATTGGGCAATACATCCCTCAAAAACCACCAATCATCATGATTGGAAGTTTGTTGGAAGTGACAAATACTAAAACAGTAACTTCTTTTGTTATTAAAGAGGATAATTTATTTTGTTCCCAAGGACTATTCAGAGAACCTGGATTAATTGAAAACATAGCACAGACCGCCGCAGCCGGTGTGGGATGCATTTCAAAGAATGCCGGGTTAGAACCACCTTTGGGTTTCATTGGTGGGTTAAGAAACCTCAACATTCACCAGTTACCCAAAGTCGGTAGTGAAATCATTACAGAAGTAAAAATTGAACACCAAGTTTTTGATGCCACATTGGTTAATGGACGAATTTTTCAAGAGGAAAGAGTTATTGCAGAATGCGAACTTAAGATATTCCTTATACAAAACAAATAAATGGCAGAAGACATCATTCCATTAAAAGAAGAAATCCCCTCGGAGGGTGAAATCATCTATAAGAATAACAGGGAGTTATTTTATTCATTTGACAAGAAGAAAAATTGTTATACCCAACATGTTTCATATCAATATGAAGCCAACCAGGTTATTATTAAACAAGGATGGGATGAATTGGAGAATCGTTTAGTGGAAATAATTAAAAAAATAAATGCTGGGAAATTAAGTCCATTAGCATATTTCATGGAGAGAAGCCAGATGGATGTTACAATGCTGGCTCAATATTCAGGAATCAGGAAATGGCGAGTCAGAAAACATCTTGTTCCCAAAGGGTTCCATAAACTCTCACAGGAAGAGAAGAATCAATATGCACAAGCACTTGACATCAGCATTGATCAATTAACGAATCCTGAAATATTTATTCAAATTACTAAATCGAACGGAAAGGAAGTGAATGGTTAAATTGAACTTCGAGCATCGCCAGGCAGGCCATTGTGAAAGCGGTGTAACTTCCAATTTGTTGAACTTTCATGGCTTCAGGATCAGTGAACCTATGGCTTTTGGTATTGGCTCAGGATTGTTTTTCAGTTATCTTCCATTCCTGAAAATGCAGCATGCACCTGTAACTTCATTCAGGGTATGGCCAGGGATGGTATTTGACCGTACTACAAAGTTGCTGGGAATAAAAACCAGGATTCTGCGGTTTAGAAACCCTGAAGATTCTATGCAAGCACTTGACAAAGCGTTGGAACAAGGTTTTCCAGTTGGCTTACAGGTTGGGACATACCATCTTCCGTTTTTCCCTCCGGAATACAGAATGCATTATAACATGCACAATATGGTAGTTTACGGTCATGAAAATGGAATATACTTCATCAGCGATACCGTGGTTGAGGAGAGAGCAGAAATCAGTTATCAGGATCTTGTCCGTGTAAGGTTTGCCAAGGGGCCATTTGCACCAAATGGCAGAATGTATTATCCATATTCCATTCCGGGAAACATTGATATCAAACCAGCCATTATCAAGGGAATCCGTAAAACAGCCAACAATATGGTGGGAGTCCCTTTCCCATTAATTGGCACTAAAGGAATACGATACCTTTCAAAACAGATGCGAAAATGGCCAGAGAAACTGGGAGAAGAAAAAGCATCCTATTATCTTGGTCAGGTGCTACGCATGGAAGAAGAAATTGGCACTGCAGGGGCAGGATTTCGTTTTATTTATGGCGCATTCCTAAATGAAGCTGGTGAAATTCTGCAACAGGATTGGTTACAAGAAGTATCTCTTGAAATGGGTGAGGCAGCAAATTCATGGAGAGCCTTTTCTTATAAGGGTTCAAGAAATTGCAAAAAAAGAGGAAATCCCGAAGAATCCTATGATTTTCTCGCTGATATGCTCCTTGATTGTGCAGAAAAAGAGGAAAAAATATTTCGGAAACTTTTAAAAATCAAGCAATAAAAAGGGGAAGGCCGGATTAATGAATTTTGCTAATTTCGCATTTTTATTTTTGGTTTAATCAAAAATTATTTCACATGGAAGATGAATCGAACCCTGTATACAAGAACCAGGCTTATGGACAGTTCAGAGAACTGTTCTATTCTTATGGTTCGAACGGAACATTTGAAAAACGTGTCGGATTCCATGATGAATCTGATAGAGTTACTTTGCAGCAAGCATGGGACCTTTTTAATGAAAGGATTGAAGATGCAAGGCTGAAAGTCAAATCTGGTAAAGCCAGCCCAATCTTATATTATATGGAAAAGACATTGGTGACACCAATGGACCTTTCTATGCATGCAGGTATTATGGTTTGGAGAGTTAAACGACATCTTAAACCAAAAGTGTTCAACAGACTTCATGAGAATACCTTAAAAAAATATGCAGAAGCCTTCAATATTACAATTGAACAACTAAAAAATGTCGATTAATCAACTTACTTAACAATGGAAAAAGAAAATATTATCATTGATTATAAACATAGGCAAGCCGGGCATTGTGAAAGTGGGGCAACTTCCAACCTTTTCAACTTTCATGGTGTTGAAATGTCAGAACCAATGGCATTCGGGATCGGAAACGGGTTGTTTTTCAGTTACCTTCCCTTCCTGAAACTTCAGTATGCGCCGATGATGTCATTCCGCAATCTTCCAAATACGGTTTTTCACCGTTCGACGAAGTACCTTGGTGTGGATGCCACAGTAATCAAGAACTTCAAAGAGCCTAAAGAATCGATGGCTGCCCTAGACAGAAATCTTGAAAAAGGAATCCCAACAGGTTTGCAAGTAGGTGTGTTCAACTTGACCTTTTTCCCCCCGGAGTACCGCATGCATTACAATATGCATAACCTCGTAGCTTTCGGAAAAGAAGGAGATAATTATTGGGTCAGTGATACTGTGATGGAACTTCCACAGAGGATTTCTTCGGAAGACCTGCAAAGGGTTCGTTGGGCAAAAGGAGTCTTCGCCCCTAAAGGAAAGATGTATTGGATCAACACCATAAACAATAATATGGATGTTAAATCGGCAGTGGAGAGAGCCATAAAAAAAACTGTTTACGAAATGCTTAAGGTCCCATTCCCACTGAATGGCGTAAAAGGAATCCACTGGCTTGCTAAAGATCTAAAGAAATGGCCAAAGAAACATGGGAATGAAACAGCGTCATTCTACTTAGGTCAGATTATCCGGATGTCAGAGGATTTTGGAACAGGTGGCGCCGGGTTTAGGTATATCTATGGCGCCTTTCTTAAAGAAACTGGCGAAAAATTCAACAACCCTGAGTTGATTGCTGCTTCTGTCATGATGGGCAATGTTGCCAATCACTGGAGGGAATTCACTTATTTGAGTGCACGCAACTGCAAGAACCGCTCCAAACCAGAGGAAGATTATGGAAAGCTGAGTAACATGCTCCATGAAATTGCAGGTATGGAAAAAGAAGTTTACCAAAAGCTGGATAAAATTAAGATTTGAATGACTGAGAAACAACCTATTATCGAAATAAAGAATCTTAGTAAACGATACAAAGGATCGGATGAACCAGCTTTAAAAGATATCACACTCGATATTTATGCGAATGAAATCTTTGGCCTTTTAGGACCAAACGGTGCAGGTAAAACCACTACTATTTCAATCCTATGTGGTTTATTTGCGCCTTCCGGAGGGGAAGTTACAATCAATGGATTTAATATTAAGAATGACCTCGACCAGATCAAGAAGGTAATCGGGATTGTACCTCAGGATATAGCCCTCTACCCTACCCTTACAGCTCTTGAGAATTTGACGTTTTTTGGGAATATGTATGGCTTGAAAGGAAAATTGCTAAAAGACCTGATACTAAATCGCATGACTGTTTTCGGTCTCGAACGGTTTGCAAAGAAAAAAATTTCTTCCTTTTCTGGAGGAATGAAACGAAGAGTTAACCTTATTGCTGGGCTACTTCACGATCCTAAGATTCTTTTCCTGGATGAACCTACTGCAGGGATCGATGTTCAATCAAAGATCGTCATACTCGAATTTCTTCATGAAATAAATAAAAATGGTACCACTATTATCTATACATCTCATTACATGGAGGAAGCGGAAAATCTCTGTTCAAGAGTGTCAATCATGGATCAAGGGACAATTATTTCAACAGGAAATCCGAAAAAACTTGTGGCAGATCATCCGGAATTTAAAAACCTCGAAAATCTTTACTTGCACTTGACAGGGAAAGGTTTACGGGATTGACTTCTTAAATTACAATCAGAGGCAATATCAAATTTTACAAGCGCCACAGATGTTTAAATTTATTTCAATCGTAAAGAAAGAATACCTTTTATTGATAAGGGATAAGGCAGGAATAATCATTCTTTTCGTGATGCCTATGGTATTGATCGTCATTATGTCACTCTTGCAGGAAGTTGGCTGGAATGCCATAGCGAATGAACCCAAGGTGCAAGTTTTATTTGTCAATAATGACGCAGATAGCCTTGGGATCAATATGAAGAAAGGGCTTATTTCCTCTGGTTTTTTTGAGGTTATGGATTCTATCAATCATTTCCCTGTAACAGCAGAATCTGCAAGGGCGGCAGTAAAAAAAGGCGATTACCTGATTGCCATAGTGGTTCCAAAGGGTGTAACGAAATCGATGCGTGCCAATGTCCGAATAGCTGTTGCAAAAACACTTGCTGGTTTCGGGATGTTCAATTCTGCGTTCCTGAATGATATCCGGAAAGGGGCTGATACCGTGACTCTTTTCTTTGATCCCACAATCAGAAAAGCATTTAAAAATGCAGTTGTCAGCTCTATTAAGGAATTCAATTACAGGAGCGAAACTGCGATGGTATTCAGGTCTTTTAGCAATGAAATGTCAAAACAATTTCCTGCCTACAAACCACCTGAAATCGAATATAAAGAATCCCTGCAATTCAAAGAAGTTTTTCCAAATTACAAGGAGCAGGAAGAGATCCCCAACACAGTACAGCACAATGTTCCGGCTTGGGCTATTTTTGCTATGTTTTTCATTATTATCCCATTGACTGGAAGCATGATCAAAGAACGGGAAGAAGGTAGCCTTGCCCGGTTAATGTCGATGCCCGTTTCTTATATTCAATTGCTCATGGCCAAAGTAACAGTTTATTTCTTTGTTTGCCTTATTCAATCCTATCTTATGATTTTCTCCGGTGTCTTTATTCTTCCTCTTTTTCATATTCCCATGTTGGTGATCGGAGATCATTTCATTGCCTTAACCCTAATGACGATCGTGACAGCTTTGGCAGCCCTTGGCTACGGTTTATTGGTTGGCACCATTGCGAATACACATCAGCAAGCAGCAGCCTTCGGTGCAGTATCGATCATCATCCTTGCAGCAATTGGTGGAATATGGGTACCTGTCTATTTGATGCCCACTGCGATGCGTCAAATAGCTGTGATCAGCCCACTAAATTGGGGAATAACAGGGTTTTACAACATTTTCCTTCGACAGGGAGGTTTGATCACAATCCTACCTTCTGCAATTAAACTATTTGCATTTTTTCTTTCATCTGTATTGATCATCTATATCTACAGGAAAATTAAAAGTCCACTCAATATCTGATATGGAACTCATCGACAGAAAGGAGATCACTGTACGTTTTGGAGAAGTTGACTCCATGGCCATTGTCTGGCATGGTAACTACATCAAATATTTTGAAGATGGGCGAGAATCATTCGGCACAAAATACAATCTTGGGTATCTCGATGTGTATAGATTTAATATCATGATCCCAATTGTTCGGATAACCTGTGATTATAAAAAACCGCTTGTATACGGGGATGTTGCAATCATCGAAACACGATTTATAAACTCTGAAGCGGCAAAGATTCAATTTGAGTATTCTGTTTACAGGAAATCAGATTTCGAACTTATGGCTACAGGCACTTCAATGCAGGTGTTTCTTACACCTGAAAAAGAGTTATTGCTCACTGCACCTGAATTCTTCACCCAATGGAAGAAAAAATGGTGCCTGTTATAAAGGGAAAACAATGAAACCAGTTTACATTGCAGGAGATAATATTATAACGTCCCTTGGTTTTTCCACATTGGATGTAATCCGACAGGTTGAAGTCGGTAAAACCGGATTTCAAAAATACTATGATCGTTTTCTGACTCCAACATCGTTACCTCTTTCAATGATCGACACTGATTTATTGACCGTTAGTTTTAGAGAAACTTTAAGCTGCCGTCATCCTGAGATGGATGAAAACCACTTTACCCGCCTGGAAAAAATGTTCATCGTCTCTATCGATGATGCCATTAAAGAAATAAAATCTGATTTAAATAAAGCTGATACGCTCCTTGTCATTTCCAGTACCAAAGGAAACATCGATCTGCTGGAAGAAGGAAAGAAAGATTCTTTTGAGCCGGTTCGGATTTTCCTTTGGAAATTGGCAGATATGATCGGTTCTTTTTTTGGTTTTGTCAATCGCCCTTTACTTATTTCAAACGCTTGTATTTCTGGGGTTCTTGCATTAAGCACTGCATCCAGGATGATTGAGGCCGGGCTCTATAATCATGTAGTAGTTGCAGGAGGAGATATCCTGTCAGAGTTTGTTATCTCAGGATTTCTATCATTTCAGGCACTTAGTCCTGACCCTTGTAAACCCTTTGATATTAAGCGAAATGGACTTTCTCTCGGGGAAGGTTGTGGAACGATTGTACTTTCATCAAAACTGAAAAATTCAAATGCAATTACAGTCTCGGGCTCAGCCATTTCCAATGATGCCAACCACATCTCAGGGCCATCCCGGACTGGAGAAGAATTGGCTATGGCCATCGGGAAAGCATTGAAAGAAGCTGACTTGAAGCACAATGATATAAGTTTCATTTCTGCACATGGGACTGCTACATTATACAATGACGAAATGGAATCAAAAGCGCTTTCAATTTCAGGCTTGCAACAAACACCTATGAATAGCTTTAAAGGATATTGGGGTCATACGCTGGGAGCAGCTGGTGTAATTGAATCAATTGCAACCACTCACTCCATGGAAAGCAATTTATTGATCACCTCTGCCGGATTTAATGAAATTGGTGTATCGGTTCCAATCAATGTGATCAGCGAAAATCTGCATGTCTCTGTTCAACATTGCTTAAAAATCGCATCAGGATTCGGAGGGTGTAATGCAGCCATCGTTTTCAGTAAAAATGATTGATCGTTATAACATGAAAAAAACCTTCTTCATAACACAATCCAACATCATCCGAAAGCATGCTGTTACCCGGAATGATAAAGTTGAGTTCAATAATGAAATTTTTATTAATTTTGCATCCTTTATCAAATCCCTGTATAAAAAGGAAGCTATCAGTTATCCAAAATTCTATAAGATGGATAACTTAAGCAAATTGGGCTTTCTGGGTGCAGAAATGCTCTTTAAAGATAATACGTTCTTTGACCGATACAAAAAAGAAGACATTGGGATCGTAATTATGAATTCAAGTTCAAGTCTTGATACAGATTTGGCTTATAACGAAACGATCATTGATAAATCCAACTACTTTCCCAGTCCTTCTGTTTTTGTTTACACTTTGCCAAATATCCTGATAGGAGAAATTTGTATCAGGCATAAAATTAAAGGTGAAAATGCATTTATTATAGCAGATCAGTTTGATCCGGGAATGATCATTCAATCTGTAAGGCTTTTAATGGATAAAGAGCATGCTCAGGTTTGTATTTGTGGATGGGTAGAGGTATTGGGAGATAATTTTGAGTCGGCTCTTTTTCTCATCGAAAAAGAGAAATCAATGAATGAAGATTACACAGGGGAAGTATTATTACCTTTTACTGTTGAATGTTTAACGAAACTTTATCAAAATAATTAATAGACGTTATGGATGAGCTGATTGACAAATTAAAGCAAGAAGTAATACAACAATTGAATCTTGAAGATATATCGGCAACGGATATTGATCCGGATGCCCCATTATTTGGTGAAGGTCTGGGACTTGACTCCATAGATGCACTTGAATTGATCGTACTTCTGGAGAAAAATTACGGGATTAAGATTGAAGATCCAAAAGACGGAAAAAAAATATTCTTCTCTATTCGCACAATGGCTGAATACATTACACAGCATAAAAAAGCCTGATGAATGCCACGGCGGATCTTTGTTACCGGAATGGGTATTATCACCGGAATTGGCAATGGCCTCTCAGAAACAAAAGATTCCCTTTTTCATTTAAGAACCGGAATTAGCAAGCCCCGGTTTCTGAAAACTAACCTTAAAGATGAGGTACTTGTTTCAGAAGTGAAATATTCATTGGAAGAAAGCTTTCTTCTTGCTAATATTCCTTTTACAGAAGGATATTCTCGCAATGCATTGTTGGGAATCATTGCAGCCAAACAAGCTTATATTGATGCACGGATCAAGGATTTTCCAGGTATGCGTACAGGCTTGATTTCAGCTACAACAGTGGGCGGCATGGATCGTTGTGAATTGTATTATGAAGATTTTCTTTCAAACGACAGTAAAAACATTTATATAGACTCTTATGATTGTGCTGACAGTACAGAGAAGATCGCTGATATTCTGGAAATAAAGGATCACATAACCACCATCAGCACTGCTTGTTCTTCTTCTGCTAATTCCATTCAACTTGGTGCTAGGCTGATCCGGAATGGTGATTTGGACAGGGTTATTGCGGGAGGAACTGAAACTTTGACGAAATTTCATCTTAACGGATTCAATGCATTAAAGATCTTGGATAAAGAGCCATGTAAACCTTTTGATGAACATAGAAACGGGATCAACCTTGGTGAAGGTGCCGCATATTTAGTCCTGGAATCAGAGAATTCCATTAAGATTTCAGGAAACCAAGTAATTTGTGAACTTACTGGTTGGGGAAATTCCTGTGAGGCCTTTCATCAAACTGCCTCCTCTCCTGATGGAATCGGTGCCTATCTTGCCATGAAAAAAGCTCTTGATATGAGTGGTTTGAAGGAACCAGATATCGATTATATAAATGCCCATGGAACCGGCACTGATAATAATGATGTATCGGAAGGCAGGGCAATTGAAAGACTATTTGGTTCTGAAGTCCCACCTGTCAGTTCTACAAAACCATATACTGGGCATACAACCAGTGCTGCAGGAGCCACAGAAGCCATCATCTCCATCCTTTGCCTTACAGAACATGTGATCTGGCCAAATCTGAATTTTTCAGAACAAATGAAAGAGCTGCATTTCGCTCCTGTTAAAGAGCTAATAAAGAATAAAAAGATAAATACTGTAATGTCGAATTCTTTCGGGTTTGGAGGTAACGATACCAGTCTTATTTTTTCAAGAGTACATAAAACTTAATACTTAAAGCATAATATTGTATCATGCCAGCCTACATCAATGGAATAGGAATGATCTCTCCGCAAAAAACGGTGGAAACCAATGGCTTTCTAACAGAGATCATGGATTATGATGCCGAATACCTTAGCTGTATAGAGCCTTCAAACTATAAACTTTATATTGATCCAATTCAATCACGCAGGATGAACAGGCTGATTAAAATGGGCATTGCATCAGCAAAATTATGTTTGGAAGAATCGGGATGCACAATGCCCGATGCCATTATCACAGGAACAGGCCTTGGTAGCGTGGAAGATACAGAAAAGATACTGGGTACAATTCACCTGGAACAACCTTTTTTGAATCCTACGCCCTTCATGCAATCAACATACAATACCATTAGCTCTCAGATAGCCATTCAGTTGAAATGCCACAACTACAATTCTACCTATGTTCACCGTACATTTTCATTTGAAAGTAGTCTCCAGGATGCATTATTGCAAATTGTCGAAGGAACTGCTAATGACGTGCTGGCAGGCGGCATTGATGAGATGACACTCAATCACCTTGCCATTACTAGAAGGCTTGGTCACTGGAAAACAACACCAGTCAATAATTTGCAATTGCTTAACTGGAACACCCCCGGTTCAATGGCCGGTGAGGGTGCGGGTTATTTTTTATTCTCAACTAAAAAACAACCATCTTCATATGCCAGGATACTCGATGTAAAATGCCTGTATAAACCGGTAAACATGGATGAAATTAAGCATCAGATTACTCGTATGCTTGCTGTTTCAGGACTTACAGTATCAAATATTGATTTATTGTTATTGGGATTAAATGGCGACAACCGGAATGATCTTGTTTATTCTGATTTTGCTAATTGTATTTTTCAGGATGCTCCCCTCGCTTACTATAAGCACCTTTGTGGTGAATATCATACAGCCTCGGCATTTGCCCTCTGGCTCACTGCAAACATACTGAAAGAGCAAAAGATTCCTGAACTTATTCGCGTTAACGAAAAAAGTCGTGAACCAGTAAGACACATTTTAATTTATAACCAGTATTATAATGTGAATCATTCATTCATACTGGTTTCCAGTGTTTAACATCTATACACCCATTTTTAGCAAGAAAGCCAGGCTTTTCACTACGGTTAATTCCAAAAATTATAATAATTATGCCACTGCATGGGGTACTTTCGCGTTATTCTTTCAAATTCAGAAACATATTCAATAATAGAACCCTTGACTATCTGTGAACGCTCAATAGGATTGTTTGCATAAGGAATAATCTTCATGGGTGAAGCAAAGAACCTGTATGTCCTATTCGATTCTTTAACGGCAAAAACATAAGAAACGGGCACTTTAAAATAAGATGCCATATGCCATGGCCCCATGGGAAAAAGTGCTGACTCTCCCAAAAAATCAATTTTGACTGTTTGATTTCCTTCTAAAAAACGATCACCAAGGAATGCAACCAATTCCTTATTTTCCAACGCTTGTTTGATCTTAAACAAATGTGAAAAATCATTTCCAATTTTGATAAAGTGCACATTCTGGTCGGTCAAAACATCCGTGATATATTCTTTAATCGCCTGTCCTTCACCATCCATAACAACCAAACTAATCTTTTTATCGAGAAAGTCGAGCGCCTTACCTCCTACTTCCCAATTCCCAATATGACTGCTGATAAGAATGCCTCCATTCCGCATTTGAAACAGATTCTCCTTTCCTTCAAGAATAAAATTGAATTTATCCTTCAACCCAGAAAGAACAGCAGTTTTATCAATTAATCCATGTCCCAAAAGATAATAAT
>Ga0364860_10192_pt1 | contig 47272 bp, 36 predicted proteins | sample ExccelAu500001D4_FD_206916 | JGI IMG/M metagenome (GOLD analysis project Ga0364860, IMG submission 206916) | Enriched cells from Trout Bog Lake Hypolimnion, Wisconsin, USA - BchlTB.Aug20.5000.01 .D4 | ecosystem: Environmental > Aquatic > Freshwater > Lake > Hypolimnion/Profundal zone | place: USA...
ATGCAAAGTTACATGTTTTTGCTTGACCGAAAGGGATAGGCAGTTTTATTCTCATTCTCATCAATGAACGTTCAATGATAAACTTTCTCAAGCAAAAAAGAGTCAACTTTGTCGCTATAATTGAAATCATTGGATTTAAGCATTTCAAGGTATGCCTTTACCAGTTGTCCACTGCTGCTTTCAGGGTTTCTCGCAATAAAAGATTCGAAAGTGACTTTTAAGCTATCATTCAGATGGTTGGTTTCCGGATCAAATGCCCTGGAATTGTCTTCCCCGGCAAGAAACAGACTCAGGTAATGCGCATAATTCTCCCTGGCGATCCTGATTGAAATAAAGCCGGGATTCCGTTGTATGAAATTTTCCCAGGTTAATATCCGGGAGACCAACGAATCTGCCGGTACCTGAATCTTCCCCTCCTTTTCAAATTCTGCTTCCTGTTCCCGGCACCCGATGGACAAGAATTCGCGATAAGCACCCGATAACACGTTCCCGAATTGTTGGAGGAGGAATCGGGTTTGGGGTTCCAGTGAAAATGAACCTTCCCTGGAGCTCAGCAGCATTCCGTTGGCTGCAAAAGAGGCTTTCAGGGAATTAACGGTTTCGGACGAAGGCGAATTCGCGAGTTGATTTGCAACCATTTCATTATTTTCGAGATAGGATGCGGCAAGGTTATTCAGGAAGCCGTTGAAATCAACAAACATGGAATCACGCACGAGGGTATCTGACATACAATTGCTGAAGAGCGTGCGGGCAGCACTGAGTGATGCTAAATCCACCGGATCAAGGTGTTCCAATGCCTCGTGATATTGCAGGGCATTTGAGAGCTTCAACAGTGAGATTTTTGCAGGATCGGCAAACGAATCTTCCTTTTTAACCGGACCCGATGTAGTACCCTGCGGAAGATGCCAGCCACAGGAAGCTAAAAAGAGAAAAATTAAAGGAATCATCAAATGCCTCATCTTAAAAGAATTTGTCTTGCAATCAAACTTTTTCGCATTAACGCCGGATTATAAAGAAATACAAAAATAGTTTAAACTCCCTATGTTCGGAAGGGATAGTTAAAAAGGACACAGACAGGCAAAAATACGAAGGCGCAAAGAGTTAATTTGTTATAAATAAACATTTTGCGCCTTAATGTTATCCCGGGAATAAGATGCGGTCTCTTATAACCGGGCTTTAATTGCTGCAGTTTCCTTTTCGAAGCCCGGCTTTTCAAGCAAGGCAAACATATTCTTTTTGTAAGCTTCGACTCCGGGTTGATCAAATGGATTCACATTAAGCAGATAACCGCTTATTCCACAGGCTATCTCAAAGAAATAGATCAGTTGTCCCAGGTAATATTCGTTTAATTGCGGAATGTTGATCCGGATATTGGGAACACCACCGTCGACATGAGCAATGCTTGTTCCTAATTCCGCCATCTTATTGACATAATCGACCCTTTTACCCGCAAGAAAATTCAATTTATCCAGATCTGCCTTATCTTCAGGAACCAGTACTTCATTATTTGCGTTTTCAACCGAGAGAACGGTTTCAAATAAAATGCGTTCTCCTTCCTGGATATATTGCCCCATCGAATGGAGGTCGCTCGAAAAGTCGACACTCGCCGGGAAGATCCCTTTAAGCTCCTTCCCTTCACTTTCACCGTAAAGCTGTTTCCACCACTCTGCAAAGAAGTGAAGCTTCGGGTTGTAGTTAACCATGATCTCCACCTTTTTGCCGCTCTTATAGAGGGCATTCCGGGCTGCAGCATACTGAGCCGCAATATTTTCTTCGAAAGGTACATCTGATCCGCAGGCAACTTCCATCGATTTCGCACCGCTAACCAATTCACGGACATTGAATCCGGCTATAGCGATGGCAATCAACCCGACAGGAGTCAGCACCGAATAGCGTCCTCCAATATCGTCAGGGATCACAAATGTTTTATACCCCTCTTCTTTCGCGAGGGTTTTGAGTGCGCCACGTTCACTGTCAGTGATCGCAATGATCCTTTTACGCGCCTCTTCAACCCCGTAGCGCTCTTCGAGGTCTTGTTTCAGTAATCTGAAGGCCAGGGCCGGCTCGGTTGTGGTTCCCGATTTGGAGATAATTGCGCAAGCCCACTCTTTGGTATCTAGCAGATCCCGCAATTCAAACAAATAATCCTCGCTGATATTCTGTCCTGCAAAAAGGATTAACGGAGCCTCAAAACTCCCTTTTATTTGTGCAAACGAGTCCGAAAGGGCGTCAATAACTGCCTTACTCCCCAAATAGGATCCGCCGATTCCAATAACCACAAATACCTCGAGGTGTTTAGACTGAAGTTTTAAAGCTACTTTTTCAACTTCTTCCAGGTGTGATTCTGCAATGGAGGAGGGAAGGTCGACCCAACCCAGGAAATCATTTCCTTTTCCGGTTTTATTGCGGAGTGCGATATTTTGTTGTTCCGCAGCTTTTTTGAAGGCTACAATCTCTTCAGAAGGGACGAAACTGTAGATTTTTTCAAGATCTAATGAAATATTCTTCATATAAAAATGGATTAACGCAAATGTTCTGTTAATAACCGGATTTCGATGGCCGGCGATATATTTTCGTAGATGATATTATAAACCGAATCGGTGATTGGCATATTGATATGATATTGTAAATTAAGCTCTTTGATGCATTTTGTGGCATAATAGCCTTCGGCGATCATGTCCATTTCGAGCATGGCTGACCGAACGGTATAGCCTTTACCAATCATGGTTCCAAAGGCACGGTTTCTCGAAAAGTGGGAATATCCGGTAACAAGCAGGTCCCCCAGATAAGCGGAGGATTTAATGTCGCGGGTTATGGGATGGACCGTATCCACAAACCGTTTGATTTCCTGAATGGCGTTGGACATAAGTACCGCCTGGAAGTTATCTCCGTAACGAAGGCTGTGTGAGATTCCTGATGCAATAGCCATTATGTTTTTTAGTACAGCAGAGTATTCAGTTCCCCAGATATCATCTGAGATGTGGGTGCGAATCGAAGGACCCTCGAGCAACATGGCAAATTGCCTGGCCCGTTTCACATCAGGACTGGCGATAGTCAGGTAGGAGAGGAGGTCACGTGCCACCTCTTCTGCATGACATGGTCCCGCGATAACTCCGAACTGATCAAAAGGCACTTCATAGAACTCATGAAAGAATTCACCGACCACCAGATTGTCATCCGGAATAATCCCCTTAATGGCAGAAATGACATACCTGGATCCAATACTTACTTTCAGATGACTGAGCGTATCCTTCAGGAAGGCAGAAGGTGTAACGAAGACCAGAATATCTGAATCTTCAACAATTTTGTTGATGTCGGAATAGAAATTAATCCGCGACATCTCAAACTCAACCGAACGCAGGTAATTGGGATTATGCCGGAACTTCTTGAAAAGCTCGATATTCTCCTCCTTACGGATAAACCAATTTAGTTCGGGTAGGTTATAGATCAGAATCTTAGCCAGTGCAGTAGCCCAACTTCCGCTTCCAATGATAGCAACCCGGCTTTTCTCGTTAATTTCAGTCATTTTACCGACGTATTAATTTAACCAATTTGACACATCGTTTGCTGCAGGATTTGGCAATCCAAGTTGATTTTTCTTGTTAAACCCACATAAATCGTTGAATAATTTACCTGGCTTTACCTCTTTGAGCTGGGATACCTTTTTATATCCCATTTTCATCAGAACCTCCACCCATTCGGCGGGGATCCCAAGTTCCAAATATTTTTCAGCCGGATCTTCCTCGGCTCTTTTATCCGGCTTCATTTGGGGGAAAAGAAGGACATCCTGAATCGAAGCTGAATTAGTCAGCAGCATAGTGAGCCTGTCGATTCCAATCCCCATTCCTGACGTGGGGGGCATCCCGTATTCGAGGGCCCGCACAAAATCCAGATCAATGAACATCGCCTCGTTATCCCCTTTTTCCGACAACCTGAGCTGATCCTGAAAGCGCCCAAGCTGGTCGATAGGATCGTTTAATTCGGAGTAGGCGTTACAAAGTTCTTTCCCGTTGACCATCAGTTCAAACCTCTCGGTGAGTTCAGGATTATTGCGGTGCCTTTTGCAAAGCGGTGACATCTCGATCGGATAATCGGTGATAAAAGTTGGCTGAATATAAGATCCCTCACATTTTTCGCCAAATATCTCATCAATCAGTTTGCCTTTCCCCATGGTATTGTCAAAATCGACTCCGGTCTTCCGGCAAACATCCCGCAAAGCTTCCTCGTCCAGCTCCGAAATATCGTAACCGGTATGTTCCCTGATCGATTCGAACATGGTGATCCGTTTAAAAGGACGTTTAAAATCAATCTCCTTGTCCCCAACCGTTATGCAGGTCTTGCCATGCAGGGCAAGGGTAACCCGCTCAATCATCTCCTCCGTGAAATCCATCATCCAGTTGTAGTCTTTGTAGGCCACATAGATTTCCATCACGGTGAATTCCGGATTATGGGTTCGATCCATCCCTTCATTCCGGAAGTCTTTGGAAAATTCGTAGACCCCCTCGAATCCGCCAACAATCAATCGTTTTAAATATAATTCATTAGCCACCCTGAGATAGAGTGGCATATTGAGGGCATTATGATGGGTAATGAAGGGGCGGGCAGCCGCTCCCCCGGGAATGGGCTGTAAAACGGGTGTTTCAACCTCCAAATAACCGCGTTCATTGAAAAATTCACGCATCTGATTAATGATCTTTGTCCGCTTCAGGAATGTTTCCCTGACGTGCGGATTCACTATCAGATCGAGGTATCGCTGACGGTAACGCTGTTCGGGATCGGTAAAAGCATCAAAGGTCTTGCCCTCCTTCTCCTTTACAACGGGTAGCGGTTTTATCGACTTGCTGAGCAGAATAAATTCCCTGACATGAATAGTTATCTCACCCATCTGTGTCACAAAAACATATCCCATAACCCCAATGATATCGCCGATATCGAGCAATTTTTTAAACACCTCGTTGTAGAGTGTTTTATCCTCTCCCGGACAAATTTCATCGCGGCTGATATAGATCTGAATCCGCCCCGTTTCGTCCTGCAGTTCGCCAAATGAAACTTTGCCCATAATGCGCTGGGACATTAATCTTCCTGCAAAAACTACCTCCTGAAGATTGGGAATTTCAGGATTAAAAGTGGTGAGTATTTTATTCGAGGTTATGTTGGTTTTGAATTCATTCGCGGGATAAGGATTGATCCCCAGGTCCCGAAGTTTTTGTAACGAACTCCGCCGGATCAGTTCCTGTTCACTTAAATCTATATTGCTCATTTTAAATGTTTACCTTCAGTTATTCCAAAATTATGGGCAAAGGTACAAAAAGTTATCCTTTTGAGAATGGCTACTTTTTAGTATATTTGAGGAAAATATTTAGAGCCCAAGCCCCATTTAAGAAGTTTGTATGCAAAAATCGTGGAGAATAAAGAAACCTGCTGATAATAATGATCTTAAGCACCTATCTGCAGCGTTGGATATAGATATTGCCATTGCCAACTTACTTATTCAGCGGGGAATTAAAACCTATTCCGAGGCCCGATCCTTTTTCCGACCCAAGTTATCCGATCTTCATGATCCGTTCCTGATGAAAGATATGGACAAAGCTGTGGCCCGCATCAAAAAAGCAATCGAAAATAGTGAGAAGGTTATGGTCTATGGGGATTATGATGTCGACGGAACAACTTCCGTGGCACTCATGTATTCATTTCTGTGTAACAGACTCACTAATATCGATTATTATATCCCGGATCGCTACATGGAAGGATACGGAATTTCCAGGATGAGTATCGATTACGCAGCTCAGAATAATTTTTCGCTGGTTATTGTTCTGGATTGCGGAATTAAAGCCAATGATAAAATTGCCTATGCAAAAGAACTGGGAATTGATTTTATCATTTGTGATCATCACAATCCCGATGCAACAATCCCGGACGCAGTGGCAGTTTTGGACCCCAAACAACCCGACTGTAATTACCCTTATAAGGAGCTTTCAGGGTGTGGTGTAGGATTCAAGCTCATCCAGGCATTTTGCATCGATCAGGGAATCCCGGAAGAGGTTGCTTTGGAATTACTTGATTTAGTTGTTGTTAGTATTGCTTCAGACATAGTTCCTCTGACCGGAGAGAACCGGGTTCTGGCTTATTATGGATTGCAGAAATTAAATTCCAATCCGTCAACGGGTCTTAAAACACTCATCAAGTATGCCGGAATGGTTGGGGAATTTAAAATCAACGATATCGTATTCAAAATTGGTCCGAGATTAAATGCATCGGGAAGGATAGAGCATGGTAAAAAATCGGTCGCGATTCTGCTCGCCAAAGATGCCAAAGAGTTGGAGGATCTGGGAATAGAAATCAATTCCTACAATGAGATCCGAAAAACCCTTGACCGCGAAATCACTCAGGAAGCCCTTGAAATTATCAGGAAGAGTGAGTTTTACGAAGGTAGGGTCACTACCGTGATTTATAACCGGGACTGGCACAAGGGTGTAGTCGGTATCGTTGCCTCAAGATTGACCGAATATTACTACCGTCCCACGGTGGTATTAACCGAATCTAACGGGCTTGCCACCGGGTCGGCAAGATCGGTAGGCGAATTCGACCTTTATGAGGCGATCAGTGCCTGCGCTGACTTGCTGGAATCGTATGGCGGTCATATGTATGCAGCCGGTTTATCCATGAAATTAGAGAATGTGGCCGAGTTTTCACGCAGGTTCGAACAGGTGGTCAGAGATACCATTTCAAATGATCAATTAAAACAGACCATTGAAATTGATGCCAAAATTTCACTTTCAGACCTCTCCCCTAAATTTTTAAAGATACTCAACCAATTTGAGCCTTACGGTCCTCATAATATGATGCCTGTTTTCCTGACCGAAAATGTCCTGGATTACGGTACCAGCCGTTTGGTTGGCAAGAATAACGAACATTTGAAACTCGATTTGATGGAAGCGAACCGCTCCTCAGCCGTATTTTCGGGAATCGCATTTTCACAATCCGACCATCTGGAAGTGATTAAAAGATCACTTCCCTTTAATATCTGTTACTCGGTTACTGAAAATGAATACCGTGGCAAAACATATATGCAGCTGAATGTCAGGGATATAAAGTACCGTAATGATGAAAGTGAAAATTGATGGCAATGTTAACTTTAGAATCAACAGATCTTAAAACCCGGCTAAAAGAAACACTTGCCAATGCATTGCCCGGAGAAATGGCTCATCGCAGGATGTTACCCAGTGGCCGCGATCTTTACCCAATCGAGGGATCCGATGTTAAACAGAGCAGCGTTCTGATTTTGATTTTCCCTGATAAGGGAGAATTGCATACCTGTATGATCAAGCGCCCTGCTGCCATGCGCAACCATGGAGGGCAGATCGCATTTCCGGGTGGAAAGTACGAACCATCCGACAATGAATTGGTCCGGACAGCACTTCGGGAATCGTATGAGGAGATAGGAACAGCGGAAAATACGATTGATATCATCGGGTCACTTACTCCGATATATGTTCAGGTGAGCAATTTCACGATCAACCCGTTTATTGGGTGGTGTGAAACCATCCCCAATTTTAATATCGACAATCGGGAGGTGGATGGTTTTTTTAAAATTCCACTCAAAAGTATCCTGGATTCTTCAACCCATGAATGGCGAAACGTCATTACTCCATTCGGAAATCTGGAAGTGCCCGGATTTTTTATTGATCCATTGTTTATCTGGGGGGCTACTGCTATGATTATTTCAGAATTCAGGGAAGTTTGTCTTTCAATTGCGAACCCTTAATTTTGGCTAGTTGTAAAAAGTCCACGACACGCCAAAAGCCAGGGTTCCAATCTGGGAAGGATACCCGGGTGCCGTATAATAATCCTTTTTAATGAACTTGGTGGTTAGATTGCTGTATTTCACATAGAAACGGGTCCTTTTCAGTTTCAGGTTAACGAAGCCGTCAATCCACGGATAATCCCCTATCTTTTGATTTTGCTGCACATAAAACATCCCAATTGCAGGACTATAATAATCAGCATAATAAGCTGCATCATAACGTAGATCCAATCCCAGCTGAACGGCAAGCACCTTTGCTACATTACCGGCAATAAAAATTGTATTTCGGGTTGAAATCTCAGGAACATGCATAAAGACACTCGTAGTCGATTTCTGATACATCACCGAATTTTGCAGGTTTAAGGGCCCAAACCTGAAGTCTTTCCTTACAAAGAATTGAGCCACAGAGAATTCAGAGCTTGCCTGAGCCGGCAGAGAAGCTTCGTTCCAATACATAAACCGGCTGACAATGGAGTATTTAAATCCAAGTTTAAACTTTCTGTATGGGTTGTCATAAACTGCACCAACCTTTAACTCGTAGGTTTTATTAAAATCATTATTCCATTTAAAATGGTTGGAATAGTAATGCTGATAAAAATAATCGGGGGTAGTGTTGGTCATGCTTCCACTTACCCTGAAGAAGGAGGTGTCTTTTGAAGTCCGGATTGGTTTTTCAATTTGACCGGTCAGGTCAAAATCGCCAAAACGATATCCCTGAATGTAATACCTGCCTGTTGCATTAAAATTCAGGAATTTGGCATCAGTTCTGAAGATTGAGCCACCTAAGAAGGTATTAATCTGGTTCCTGGATTGTGTAAGCCCAATAGGTGGTTGCATAATGCCCGGGGTATAAATCAGCTGTTCCTTCGGAAAGTACATATTGATCAGATCATTGCCAATGTAGGCCTGTTTTCCGAAGGTGAACTTCTTGCCTGGAACTTCCACTCCTTTGAGATAAAAAAGATTGGTTACACGGTTCATTCCTGTATTATCCTGGGTTGCAGGCGCTGTAGTTGTTCCTGTTACTGAATTGATATAAGGAAGATGCTGGGTTCCGTAAAAATAGGTCATCCCCCTCGCATCGGTAAAGTTGAATGACGGATTTGGCTCTACTTCCAGGAATGTTCGGGAATTATTTGACCACTCGAAGGTATGCATCAATGTAAACCGGGGGACGAATTTCTCAAAAGTTTCGTCTTTCTCCTTCATCTTAATCCACTTCCCAAATTTATACTGGTGAGAAAAGATTACAAAGGTGTTGTTTGTGATAGCGGATGTTCCGGTAAACCAAACAGGCATATTTTCAGGTTTCAGATCGGGATTTTGAATGTCCGTCGGATTTAGAAGCCCTCCGTTTTCCTGATCTTTAAACTTATTTTTTCCGACGATGAACCACAAATCATAACGGTCAACGTTATAACTTCCAAAAAGATTTAAGGCATTGTCTTTGGCCTCCTGATTCAGGTATTTACCCTGGGAGGTGATTGAATTGTAGGAAAAGCCAAAATTGAATGAGGGGTTGATATTCTGGGTTTGAAATGCATGCAGCCACGATTCCCCGCTGGGTTTGTTATTAAACCACTGTCCGTATTCAAGCAGGGTAAAGGGTTTGGTGGTGTTGTAAAACCGGATATCCTTTGGCCAGACCCCAAAATCGCGGTAGTTTCGCACAAATAAAAAGTCATTGTGATCAAAGGCCGATCGCTCAAAATAGTCGTTACTCTGAGCCGAAAGTCCGATATTTCCTAACGATTCGGAAGATATTGATTTTTTTAAGGCCGGATTATAATTTTGAAAATCTGCAAATGCCGTATCCAGTTTTGTCTGTTTGATTTGTGAATAACCATTCTGCAATTCATATACCTTCATTTTGAAGACGATGGTGTCTTTTTTTCCATCTGCTTTTTTCCGGCCGGAAGAATTATTTCCCTGCCCCCGGCCTGATCCGGAGGAATTTGAATTATAATTGCTATTTTGAGCATAGGTTAAACCAGAGGCAACTAATAGCGTAAGAAGAGTTATAAATTTCAACTGAATACTCATAGGGGGCAAAGATAGGAATTTCCTGCAACATGGTATAATGGAGGATGTCTCATAAGCGCATCAAACAACAAACAAAATGGAAAACTAAAAATTCAAAGCACACCTCTTTTGCACTTTTCATTTTACAATTTACATCCTGCATTTCATTGTTTACTCCTCTTTCTTTATAAACGATTTGAAACTAATGGGGAATTGGATTCCATACATTTTTTCATACCCTTTGGTAAAATAGGTATAATCAAAAAATGCCTGATTGTGATTTTTAAGCCGAATCAGTGCCTCAATCTTTAATTTAAAGGCCTCTTCATTTAACGGATCGGATTTTAAAATAATGTCAGCAAGGCGATAGATTGCCTCCGGATTCTTCTCTTTTTCGAATGAATCGGCCAGCAGAAAAAGATAATTCAGCAAAGAGGTCAGAAAATGACTGTTGAACGGATCCAGCCAGGGTGTTCGCTCGTCTTCTACAAAAATCCCCTGGGCGAGAATAAGGAGTATTTTCTCAAACTCCTCCCTGGTGAGTGGCTGAAAATTGCCCTTTATTTTTTTAAGCAGGAATTGATAATCACAAAAAAACTCTTTACTAAATTTCAGGATCCAGCTCCCATCCATATGAATGACCTGAATCCCTTTGAGATTGACCATCAGGTCTCTTAACTTCTTTACATTGACATTGCGGTTATTCTTTGCACTTTCGGGAGTGTGATAGGTCCAATGGATATTATTTAGTTTTTCGTTGGTAATCCCCTTTTCATCTGTTCCCAGTAGTAATATTGATAAAAACAGTTGCCGTAGTTTAGTGGTGAATCGATTGCTAATCTCCAGTCCATCATTGTCATAGACCCGAAATTCACCAAAAAGATAGATTGCATTTCTGCGGGGAAGCTCCACTAATCTCTTTTCCGGATTTTCGATACGTCTTGGAATCTTATCGGTTACCAATGAGTTTAAGCGGTTATCGTCTTCCAAACTCTCCTCCGCCATATGAAGCTTTCTCAACAATAGGATCAACAAATAGAGAAATACCAGAGAAAATACTCCAACCATCCATATGACTTTTATGATCCAATTCCCTGGATTAGAGAGAACTGTCTTAAAGGTGATGGATAACATTGACCTGTTTATCGGCGGATAATTCAGTGTGAAAATTTTATAACTTGTCGAATCTCCGCCAGCCGGCGTTTTTATGACAGCAAAGAACTCCTTTGTTTTATTGAAAAATGAGAGAGAAGCTTTCGATCGCTCTTCATCAAAATAAAAATGCATCGTATCACTGACTGCAGAATATTCCGGTTTTTCCAGTGAAATCCGGTAGAGTTTCAGATAAGTTCCGTTGAGGAAAGGAGGAAAGCCAAGTACATACAGGGCAGGAGTTTGCTCGGGAACCGTAGTCGAACTCATGGGAATAAAATTTTCCGAGACATTCTCCATATTCCATTTTTTCTCCAATGTCATATCATTCAGATTAAGACTGTAAAGATCGTAAAGACACTGTGGTCCAAGCTCTTGTTGGCCGGAGGCATTACCATATCCCCCGAAAATCAGAAATTCTCCGTTTTTTTTTGTTTTTGCCACTGCAGCATAGGACCGGGGAACTAGTTTGTCCCCGTTTAGAATTGCCTGTTTCCAGCTCTTCTCCGGAAAACTGTACCGCATTAAATAATCGTAATACTTGTAGTTGTGATATCCTCCGAGCGAATAGGCTGACTTATCCTGATCGTTAAGGAAAAATGTGGAATTTACAGCCTGAGAAGTCTCAGAATTAAAGGTTCCTTTTTCCCATTCATTATCATTTTCATTATAGACATGGATATCATTGGGGACTGTGCTGAAACAAAATATTTTTTTCTCGGGAAACGAATAGTAATAAGTCTCTGACTGAAGATTGGATGGCTTGTAATTATCCACCTTTTGCTCCTCAATATTAGAATTTATGATGTCGTATGAAACAACTTTATGTTTTCCGATAAATAGGATCCGATTTTGAACCGTATCAAAGGCAATACCCGAAGATGCCTCCAGTTTCAATTCATCTTTTTTTGTCCAGAAAAAGTGATTATTGAGCAGCCAGTTTGGATTTGTGGTGCGTGCAGTTAAGTTGCCTACAAGATCAGATGCCTTATCCCCTTCGGATTCGTTGAGCAGCCAATTGTGGCGTGACTTGTTATTATAATCGGCAATTCTTATGTTCCTGATTGCCATTCGGGGAACATCAGTGGTGGGGAAATTGATTGACCGATTGGCCCCAAAGCAAATATTGACTTTCCTGAACCCGTCGAGAACCACATGATCATCATTGAAAGTCTGTTTCTCCAGGGTGCAATCCACTTTCCCATGCTCCAGATCAAAGGTCAAACTCAGGTGAAGCCAGTTGTTCCGGACCAATTTATTTTCTGCGAGTGGAATATTTATGGTAGTTAGCTGCTCATTGACAACGAGTTTAAGAACTGCAAGCGTACTGCTCTCTGGGATATAAACAAGGTCGATATTATGATGTTCCTTATCAAATATCCTGAAAATATACCCAAATTGATCACGATTCCAGATTGCAAAATCAAACTCCAGACTAAATCTGAAGCGGGCAGTAACGGAAGAGTTATACGTAAGATCAAGGGAAGTACGCTGCTCTTTGGGACTTGGAGCAGCCGTAAAGAGTAACCCTGAATGAAATAAATTTTGAGAAGATATTTTATGTGAAAAGAGAAAAAGCAAAATCAGCCCCAAAAATATACCCGACTGACTTTTCATATCTGACCTAATTAAATGTTAATAAACCTTAACCAAGGGCCAAATATAGAAATTAATCAGCTAATTAATCTGTTGTTAATCGATTAAAAAAATAAACTTACGAAATCGGCCCCGATACTAAAACCATTTAATATCGGATATTTGGGTATTGTTCTTTTAAGATCTCCAGATTCTGAAGGATTAAATCATCACGCTGGGCAGCGCACAATTGAGTACGACCCGGATCTTCGGGAGTGTTTAAGACATAATCGACCAATTTCTCAATGGTAGTAGAGGCTACATGCATCCTTGTGTCGGAGGAGGCATAATAAATAAATACGGTTCCGTCATCATCAAGGATCCACCCATTGCTAAATGTGACATTCGATACGTCACCGATCCTTTCATCTCCAAGTGGTTCAATAAAATGACCTCCCGGACGTTTGGACACCCTCCAGGGTTCGTGAAGATCAGTCAAAAACAAGTAAAGTGTATATCTTAACCCCGCTGCAGTGCGTCGTACCCCGTGTGCCAGGTGTAACCAGCCAACAGGTGTTTTCAACGGTGCCGGACCTTGCCCGTTTTTTACCTCCTTGACCGTGTGATACATTCTCGGATCAACCATGATTTCATGCTCGACAGAAGCTTCCTCCATGGAATAGGTAAACCCGGCACAGATTCCACTGTCACCCGTTTCGATGAAGCTATTCTGCGGGCGGGTATAGATCATATACTTACCATTGACAAATTCCGGATGAAGAACGCAGTTGCGTTGCTGCAAGGCCGATGATTTCAAATCAGAAAGCCGTTCCCAGCTTTTTAAATCTTTGGTTCGGGCAATTCCACAACTGGCTAATGCTGCCGACGAATCCTCCGGGTTACTTTGGTCTTTCCGCTCCGCGCAAAACAGCCCATATATCCAGCCATCTTCGTGCCGGGTTAACCGGATATCGTAAACATTCTTCTCAGGATCTTCGGTTACCGGCATTACGATTGGACGGTCCCAGAATTTCCAGTAATTGATTCCGTCAGGACTTTCGGCAACTGCAAAAAACGATTTTACGTCAAATCCTTCCACCCGGGCGATCATGTAGTATTTGCCATTCAGTTTGATTGCACCTGCATTAAAGGTAGTGTTAATTCCTAAGCGGGTCATCAAATGGGGATTCGTATCATAATTCAGATCGTAAAGCCAGAAGACCGGAGCATGATTGCGCGTTAAAACCGGGTATTCATACCTTTCAAAGATGCCATTTCCGCTTTGCTGAGGAACATTCTGACGATTGATCAGAACGTTGTATTCCTCAAAAAGCTGATTCAGACGTATATCAAAGTTATTTTTATCCATATTGTAATGAGGTCAAAATAAAAAGTGAAAAATGCAAGATGCGAAAATCAAATTTTAATCAGCTATTTTTAAATGAGTTACATTATCTGCACGTTGCACCTTGGATTTTGCATTTTAAATTATTTTCTTTCCGGCCATGGTTCCTGGAAGATCTTTCTCATTCCTCCTCCAGCTTGTCGTACCAATAGATTTTCAGAAAAACCGTGGTTGCCGCAAAAACGACAAATGCAATCGACATCGAAATAAACTCTCTGATAACCAAATATATTGGCATTACAACCATACTCATCTGCCAGGCAATCCCAACCGAGCAGTTCATCATGTCGCGTTTAAAATTCCTGTTTTTCTTAAAAGCTGGGTTTTCTGCCAAAACTTTCTGATAGATGGGTTCCCAGAATCCCCATGGACGAACGGATGAGTAGAATTCTTTAAGCACCTCTTCATTATCAGGATCTGTTAAAAGACTGCCGGCAACACATCCGACAGATGAAATCAGAAGGATCAACGGGAATGTATTCAGCGCGGATGAATCCGGAAGGACCAGTGGGATTACTAATGAGGCAGCTATTCCGGACAACATTCCCCAAAAATAGCCGTAACCGTTAAATCGCCACCAGATCCATTTCAGGATATTGGCGGCAGTATATCCGCCATACAGGGAGGCAACTATCCATTTGGTCATTGAATCGATGGAATGGATAAACATTCCGAAGATTACACCAATGATGACAACCAGAAGGGAAACCAGGTAGCTTAAACGGATGTATCTTTTATTGGAGGCATTCGGGTTAATAAACTTTTTATAAATATCATTTACAATATAAGCCGGACCTGCATTCACGTAGGCGGCGAAGTTTGACATGAAAGCTGCGATTAATCCGGCGAGTAAGAGCCCCAGCAGTCCGGTTGGGATAAAATTGCTGACCGCATAAGGCAGAATCATTTCGAAATCAATATCCGAACCCATCGAATTTAATTTCGGACTGAAATAGACCAGTACCAGGACCGTAATCCCGGCAACCATCAGGAATCGGGGAAAGAAAAGGACAAGGGAGGTGAACCCGGTCATTCGGGCGGCATCCCTTGGATTTTTGGTTGAAAGTATCCGCTGCAGGTCATAACTGGGGACCGGACCTGCGATACTCACCAAAATTCCTTTGAAAACCATAATCATGAAAATAATGGAAAAGTATTCATACCCGTCGGCAGAGATTTTGTTTTTTACCGAGGGGATCAGATTGCTCCAGTCTAAATTTAATTTCCACCCGAAGAAAAGGTCTTTCCAGCCGGCAGGAATTACCGCATTCAGCTGTGCAGGAGAGACCAGATTCATGGCAATCACTCCAACAACAAAGCAGGAGGTGGTCAGAACCAGGAACTGCATAATTTCGGTAGCCACAACACTGTACATGCCACCTTTGATGACATACAAAGTGGTAAAACCAATGATCAGCAGGGCATACATATTTTCGGACGAAATCACTTTTGACCCGATTTCTGTGGTCAGGTCCCAGGGGAAAAATGAGGTGGCGAATTTTCCGATGCCTGCAAAGGTATAGGCAATAAAACCAATAACACTGACAATTGCGAAAACGACAATTATCAGATGGGAGAGTCTCCCTCCCCGGTCTTCTCCAAAGCGTGTTTTTAGCCATTCGGCACCGGTCATCACTTTGGACCGTCTTAGCCAGGTAGCTAAAAATACCATCAGAAATACCTGGTTCCAGATCGGCCAGATCCAGGGTAACCAGGCCCCCTTAAGACCGTAGATAAATAAAATAGAGACAAACCACATGGTTCCGGTAATATCAAACATTCCGGAGGCGTTCGATATTCCCAAAATATACCAGGGAATGCGCCTTCCTCCCAGAAAATAGGAATCCAGATTCTTGCTTGCCTGCTTCGAGATCAAAAATCCGATGAGCAAGGTCAGTACCAAATATCCGATAACTATCCCTATATCAAGTGGTTGTAAATTCATTCGTTTGTTAATTAGCTGATTATTAAACACACAGTACCCTCCGACCGAGAAATTAATCAACTTCAGCCGATAAAAAGAGAGAATTAGTTGGTTGTTAATTAAAAAGAAAATACCCTCCTACATACCTGTAAAAGGGTATTTTCATATTCTATTTATTCAATAACCTAGCTTAAAAGTTTGGACCGCCGGTATCCCACCATAAACGGGTAGCGATATTATCCGGACCACCAAGTTTTGTTGTTGCATCAGCAACAGCGGCAGCATTACCCAATCTTTCCGGATTGACGAAAGGCAACCTCTTGATCCACTGATCAGCAGTAATTACACCCCAGGTAGGGCTGCTGTCATTCTTGGCAACATGAGGAATTTTAGGATAACCTGTTCTTCTGAAGTCTACCCATGCTTCAAGGGTATTGGTAAAGGTATTCAGATATTTCTGAGTAATGATCTTCTCTAATTTCAACTCATTGCTGTCACCTGCATTCCAGGCCACCGTAATGGTAGAACGGGTAGTAAAATTATTCCTTGAATCCGATGGATCAATATAATTTAGTGGCATACTGGTATTATCTGCAAGATAGGCAGTAGGATCACCTGCACCCCAATCGGCAAATGAGAGAGTTACACCATTTGTATAATTTGTTTGTGCATCACCGGCCCCAGCCCAACCTCTAAGAGCTGCTTCAGCCTTAAGGAAAGCAACTTCCGAAGCGGTAAATGCTCTTCTGGTTTGTACGGTGTTGAAATCATATGATACTCCCGAATAGTTAAGCATGTGTGGTTTAGTTGTACCGCAATAGGCGCCATTTCGGATTCCCTTATACGGATATGATGGGTGATCTGAATAATCACTGGCTGTTAAAGCAGGTGTAAACATTTTTGTTGCTCTGGGATCTTTTAGACCAGCCATAAAGGATTCCATTACGCCACCCATTCTGGTATCGTTCCATTGCCAACAAATCCTGGCACAAGGCATGATATTTCCCAACAAAGAAACATTAAAGTTATCTGAATTGGCGAGGATTAAACCGGCAGGATCAGCCATTGCCTTTTCCCCCTGGGTTTTTGCCAAAGCAGGAGCGACATTGGATAAACGCATCGCTAATCTTAAGCGTAAAGAGTTAACCACTTTCATCCAAGAGGAAATGTTACCCTTGTAGCTGGGATCGAAATTAGCAAAACCTGCATAAGTGGTGTTGGCAGCAAAAGTGGTCTGAATGGAATCCAACTGCGAGAAAAACAAATTGTACAAATCAGACTCTTTATCATAAGGAATTGAAGCGGCCGTTGAACCATAATTGGTATAAATCACGGGACCGTGAATCGCAGCAAGTTTTGAAATTGACATAATCTTGATCAGTTTCGCCCATGTTGCAAAAAGCGGTAAATTATTGGCATTTGCCAATGAAATCACCTGTTTTGCGGGGGACATTACCGAACCATAAACGCGATCCCAGTAAGATTCACCCCAAGTGATATAATAAGTGGTATTGTTGACGTTACCCACAAAATCAGTAGGAGTGTTCATATACCCCATCCATGAATCATAGCACAAATCCTCTTCGACCTGGTCTCCAAAAAGATTGAATAATAACCCCGAAAAAGGGGAACCCACCAGGTTAAAGTCTTGCTGAAGTAGCGCATCAGAGATCTGATAGGGATTCTGATTCTCATTTACAAAATTCGATGTGCACGCAGCTAGACCACACATGAACAGTAATGCAATAAATATCTTTTTCATACTAATTAAATATTAAGATTTTAGAAAGTGACCTTTAAGTTGATCCCATAAGTCCTGGTGGAAGGAAGGCTAAATACGTCGTTTGACTGGCTGGAATTATTCACACTCATGGCCTGTTCAGGATCGAATGGAGCTTTTTTGTAGAAGAAGAATAAGTTTCTTCCGATTAAAGATAAGGAAAGTTCTTTAATTGGGATGTTGAGTTTTTTCACATCCAGGTTATACCCAAAGACCAGTTGACCTAATCTGACATTTGTTCTGGAGGAGATATAAGGTTCCATGATTTTATTACGGTCACCAATGGATGCATAATAAGTCACTACATTGATTGAAGTTACCGCATTTCCATTCGGGTCAACTGCATTAATCGGCATAGTAGTACCAGCATCACGGGCAGCGGCGCTTCTTTTACTTACACCATAAGAATCAAGGAAAGCTTCGGTTTTCGAGAATGCAACCCCGCCAAACTTGCTGTTGATCAGTATAGTAGCATAAAAATTCTTGTAACTGAAGTTATTATTCCATCCACAAAGAAAATCGGGATTCACGTTACCCACTTTTGTACGGGTACTTGCCACCATTGGATTGCCATTTGCATCAAGTTCTATCTGACCTGCCGTATTTCTGGCAAACTTGTAGATGTAAACATCGTTAAATGATCCGCCAGCCGTGATTTCCGAAGTAAAACCTTCGTCATTGTTATTATTATAAACTACGAAACTAGGATTTGAAGGGATCAGGGAAACAATTTTATTCTTGTTCTGTGATAAGTTCACAGAGGATTTCCATTCAAAATTGCCTGTTTTTACCGGAGTAGCATCGATGGTTAATTCAAATCCCTTGTTGGTTATTTTACCGGCATTGATATAGTAATAAGTATAACCGGAACCTGAAGGAGCAGGTAATGTCAGGAACTGATTGGTACTTATATCACTATAGTAGGTAAATTCCAACCCTACTCTTCCTTTCAGGAATCTCCACTCTGTACCTAATTCATTACTTACAATTTCCTCAGGTTTTAAGGTATTAAAAGGGACCTGTGTGTTCCGGTTAATACCACCAATTCCGGTTGGACCTCCGGTTCCACCAATACTATTCTGAGGATTTACAGTATTAAAAGGAACCTCATTGGCCGTTTTGGAAGAAGAAGCCCTTATCTTTGCAAAAGATATTGATTCAGGCATTTTAATCATCTGGCTAAGGATTGCTGAAGCGCCTATCGCAGGGTATAAATAGGATTGATTCCCGGTAAGTGCCAGTGTGGAAGCCCAGTCGTTACGTACGGACAAATCTAAAAACAACATCTCCTTATATCCAATTTGAGCATTGGCAAAAGCGCCTTGTTTGATTTCCCTGCTAAGTGTTTGATTAAACATGACATTGTATGGGATGTTTGCGAATGAGAAGAAGTTTGGATACATTAAAGGCACTGTACCATTCGCAACTGACATACCATCATTGAATAGATTATGCTGATAGCTGGCCCCTGCAATTGCATGCACGCTAATTTTGCCAAAATCATTGTTGTAACTAAGGATTCCGTCGGTATACAGAGACTGATCAGTATATTTGGAGTAATTCCATGATCCGTTCGGGCTAACGCTTACTGAGTTTCCTCCTGCAGCATATCGGTAATCATTTAATTTAGCGGCATAGTCAATATTTCCGCGGACATCGAATTTAAGATGTTTAGAGATATCCCACGACAATTTTAAATTTGCAATTGCACGACTCGTTGTGTTCAATTTGGGATCCTTGTGGATTTCCCAGTACGGATTGTTTTCTTTTTCCTCGCCGGAGAACCAATTCATTACGTACATATTCCTGGTCGGATTAAATACCTGGTAATTTTGTTTATAGGAATTAAAATCCAGATTACGTACAAATAAATATAATCCGGTAAGCGGATTATTGTAATAACCAGCACCCGGACGATTACGCGATACCTCATTGGTAAACATCACATTCGAACTTACTGTAACCTTGTCATTGAATATCTTGGTGGACTGACTAAAGGTGAAATTATTTTTTTGATAGGTATTGGTTGGTAAAACCCCTGTAGCTGAGGTATTGGAATAGGAGAAATAGACAGTTGTTTTGTTATTCCCACCACTGATGGACACCGAATTTGTCTCGTCTATACCGGTCTGAAAGAAATTCTTAATGTAGTTCTGCTGATAATTACCCGGAGTTGTTGACCAGTTATAAACTGAACTACCGACAGCTCCATATTTATACTGAAAGTCAGGAAGTCCTGAAATACCATCAAACATGGTACTGGAGTTGAAAGTAACTAAGGTTTTTCCTTCTTTACCTTTTTTGGTAGTAATCAAAACAACCCCATTTGCACCCTGACTACCGTAAAGGATAGAAGCATTAGCCCCTTTCAAAACGTTGATGCTTTCAATGTCTCCAGGGTTAATTTGTGAAAGTCCGTCACCTGAATCAGTTCCGCCATACGAACCTGGTTGTCCGCTAACGTTGTTTACCATTGGAATACCATCGATAACATAAAGGGGTTCGCTAAGTCCGGTTATGGATTTATTCCCTCTTAAAACCGCCTTGGTAGAACCACCGGCTCCTGAATTACTGGTTTTAATATCAATACCAGATGATTTACCACTCAGCGCATCCATAAAATTAAGGTTGGCAGCTTTCATCAGTTCAGGGCCTGAAATTTGCTGAGATGCGTAGGTCAGCGTTTTCTTATCACGCTGGATACCTAAAGCAGTAACAACAACTTCATTGATTCCGACACTTTCTGAAACCATCTTAACGTTGATGACCGACCGGCCATTAATTGGTTCGGAAACAGGAGTCATACCCACAAAAGAGAATTGCAGTACTGCACTGGCAGAACTTACGCTAACCGCGTATTTTCCATTGGCATCAGTTACTGTTCCATTGGTAGTGCCTTTCTGAACGACAGATACACCAGGAATACTAACCCCGTCCGGGTCAGTAATAGTCCCGCTTACTTTCACCTGAGCCATGACGCCCGAAAATGAAGCAAACAGTACGATCAAAATCAGGTACAATCTTTTCTTCATAATGATAATATTAGTTTAAAATTAACGTGCCTTCAATTCATAGCTGTAGGAAAGCACACAACAAAGGTAATTGAGGGCGATTAACAGAGCGATTAATTTAACGGTTAATTTAAATTAATTTAACGAATAATTACAATTAAAAAAAAAAGCCAAAAAACGCTATAATTGGCAATTAAAAATTTCCAATTATCAGATAATTAGAATAATAGGTGATTTATTAAAAGACCAGGCTGGTAAAACACACAAATTAATGCTTCCTGATTTGTTTCGGGAATGTTAAAATATCTAAAAATTATAGCTTGGGACAGGAGAATTAGGACGGGCTTAAAAACTATTTTCGGAGCCGATTAATTTTGCTGTTGAGAGGATGGTAATTTATAAGAAAAGGGCAATCCCGGGGTAAAACCCGGCATTGAAGTGCCCCCGGTACTGCAATTCCTGATGCCGGAACCGATTCAGAAAACAGATTCGGAAGACAGCCGGAAGGATGACTTGCGGTAAGAATCTGGTTTTATTTGGGGTGGAGTGTGGCAAAGTGTTGAGTATTCTCATTTCAGGAATACCGGAAAAGGGATAAAATAAGGATTTTCGGATTCCGGGCCTGGAAGCGTATATTCGGTTGTATGACCTGCTGAAAGTCATATTTTTCAGAACAAGGTATGCGTAAATTCCTGTTGTTAACGGGAACTTAAACTGGCTGGCAGCAGCTAAGCAAGCAGCAAATCATGATTCTATTTGAGCATCTATGCCTGCCTGCTCAATGCTTTAGAACCCCAATGGGGGATTTTCTGATTAACTAAATCCCCCGCTGATGTACTCTTTGGTCAGTTTATGTTTCGGGTGATTAAACACCTGGTCCGCAGTTCCAAATTCAATCAGTTCTCCCATATACATGAATGCCACATAGTCGGCGATTCGTTTTGCCTGGCGTAAGGTATGAGTGACCAGAACAATGGTATATTTATCCTTGATCGAGACAAAGAGTTCCTCAATGGTTTTGGAAGAGATTGGGTCTAAAGCGGAGGTAGCCTCATCACCCAGAATAATTTCAGGTTCCACAGCGAGCCCGCGTGCGAGACAAAGTCGTTGTTGTTGTCCGATGGAAAGTTTTGAGGCAGGAGATTTCAACCGGTCCTTGACCTCTTCCCACAACCCTACGGCATTTAACTGATGACGGGCGATTGCATACAATTTGCGCTTTCCCCGCACGCCGTGGATACGAGGCCCATAAACCACATTGTCAATAATTGACATTGGGAGCGAACAGGGTCGCTGAGCCAGCAATCCCATTTTCTTGCGAATATGGGTAACTTCAGCATCTTTGGCATAAATGTCTTCACAATCGACGAATAGCCTTCCGGTTATTTTTACATCCACTGAATCGTCATGAAGCCGGTTGAAGGTTCGGAGCAGGGTAGTCTTGCCACAACCAGAGGGACCAATAATGCAGGTGATACTTTTATCCGGAATTGCCAGATTGATGTTTTTAAGAATATGATTATTCTGAATGTACAGGTTCAGGTTTTCAACTTCAATATGCGGTCTAAGGCAACCTGAAGAGCTCTTCGCTTTTGGCGTTGGTTGTTCTGCAATTGAGGGTGCTGTCATCAGTTCCATATGAATTAAATTTTATTTTTTGAAAGTCTTCTGCTGAAATATCTTGCCGCGAAGCTTAGCGTCAAAATGATAATGGTCAAAACCAGTGCGGCTGCGTAAGCCCTGTTTTGGACCTCCTCCACCGGACTACTTAACTGAAAAAATATGGCTAGCGGGAGAGAGGCTGTAGGTTGAGTTAAAGAAGTTGGAATGCTGTCGGTGTAACCTGCAGTAAATAAAACAGTTGAGGCATCTCCGATGCCTCGTCCTATGGAAAGTAAAACAGCCGTCGAGATTCCCGGTAAAAGTTGACGGGTGATCACTTTAATCGTTTCATAGTTTGTGGCTCCAAGTGATTTTGTCGCTTCAACCAGATCGTTGGGGATTAATATGGCCACTTCGTCGATCGATCGGATCATTACCGGTATGATCAATAAGCTGATTGCTATAATCCCACCCAGGAGGGAGGCCTGCAGGCCGAAATAGATCATCAGGGTAAATCCAAATGCCCCATAAACGATAGAGGGGATTCCAAAAAGCACATCAAACGTCAGTCGTGCAAAAGCGGCAAGCCTGCTTTTACGCCGTAGGGTAAAATTCAGATACATCACCACAGGGACACTAATCATCAGGCTGATAATCACCGAAAAGAAAATCAGGTATAACGATCCCATAATCGCGTTCAGGATTCCCCCCTCTTTTCCAAGATAGAACCCTCCGCTAGGAATTTTAGAGATCATGTCCCACGAAAGGGATGGCAACCCTTTCTTCATAATGACATAAAGAATGTATAATAATACACTCAATATCAGAACGGTGGACCCGATCATCAAAAATTTGAATATCTTCTCTTCGAGCTTCTTCATAACTGATATCTTTTATCGATCTGGATCAAAACCAAACGTGAGATCACATTAAAAAGGACAATGATAAAGAAAAGTAAAAATGCCGCAAACATCAGGGCCGATTCATAACGGGGTACAGACATCATTTCTCCGTAGTTATTGGCGATTAAGGCCGGAATCGGGTAGCAGGCATCGAATATTGATTTCGGAAGATCGGTGAAATTTCCGCACACCATTAAAACAGCTATTGTTTCACCAAATGCACGTGAAATAGCCAGCACAGTTGCAGCAACAATTCCGGGTATGGACTTACGGATCACTACTTTTTTAACCGTCTGCCATTTTGTGGCTCCCAGCGAAAGAGAGGCCTCCCGCATCTCTTTGGGAACAGCTGAGAATACTTCAATCAATATACTGATAATCAATGGAATTATCATGATTGCAAGAACGATTCCGCCGGCCAGGACACTATATCCGGTCGAAAACTCCACGAAATGAGGGGCTAATTTTTCGGAGATAAACGGAACGATGGTCAGGGTGCCCCAAACGCCATAAATGACAGGCGGGATTCCTGAAAGCAAATCGACCACTGCGGTGAAGGCGCGTAGTATGCGCGGGGAGGCATATTCAATGATGTAAATTGAAGTCAATAATGACAAGGGTAAGGCAATGGCAATCGCAATGGCTGTGACATATAACGTACTGAGAATATACGATGCGAAGCCAAAATCGCCTTTAAATGGTCGCCAGTTACTGGTTGTCAGGAGAGTCCAGAGGCTTTTCTCCTCCATGATCGGCAGCGATTTGATCAGCAATCCGCCACCAATCAGGAACAGGATAAAGATGGACAATATGGTTGCCAACAACATATAATGTCTGGCTATTCGATCTTTTAGCAATCTGCCTTTTAGCATTCTAATTCAAATTTTTGAGTCCTTTATCAATGATCTCTTTGGTTAAATTAATATATCCGGTTTCATTCACATATTTTTGTCCATCAACAAGTACCCATTTTAAGAAGGCAATGACCAATTTGCTGGTTGGCTTACCCCTGGTGACAAAGTAAAGATCGCGGGCCGGAGGTGAAGGGTATTTCCCTTTAGCAATAGCATCAATCAAATCATCCATCGATCCGTAAAAATCTTCATCAGGGTCAATTTTCCCATTTTTATTCAGATCAATCGGGACTACACGTATTCCCGGGATCTGCTTTTTCGTATTAAAATCGTAAACGTAGCCAATATTGTTAAACCCAATTCCTATCGGATCTTTTTTAACGGCCAGAGCCAAACCAGGATCGCCAAAAACACCGCTACCCAAAAGATCCTCCTGCTTTTTTCCGAAATATTTTGCCCAGACTTCAGCGGCACCACAGGCGTCAGATCGGGTATAGATATGCAACGGGGATTTCGAATTTGAATTAAACGCCTTTCCCCACGACTGGATTTTACCGGTAATCCAAATATCTTTGGCAACGTCTGGTTTTAGCCCTACAGCAAGGACTTCATTTAATGCCGGGTTCAGTGCACTAATCACCGGAACTACTGCATCTTTGGCAACTGCAAATCCAAATGCCCCTTTTTTTTGCTCCTCTGGATTAATCTCACGTGAAACCATGCCAATATCAACCATATTATTCAATATATCGGTCATCCCTTTGCCAGCTCCTCCGGCTGAAATATCAATTTTGACAGCAGGATTAATTTTTTTGAACTCCTCTGCCCACTTAACGGCCATTGGGTAAAGGGCAAAAGCGCCGGATAAAGAGAGCCTTCCCTCAAGCTTGCCCTGTCCGAATGTCTGATTTGAGTGCAAAAGATTACAAAGAAGAAAAATAAATACTCCCGATAATAGCTTGTTTTTCATTTTATTGTATGATTAATTTCCTTAAAAAGTGATTTGATATTGAATGGATCCATAATTATTTGTTTTTGTACTGGCTTCTTTCTTAATCCGGGTAAATGCAGCCTGAATCTTTGACCAGTGATTGAAATGATAGGTTCCTCCAATCACATAATCAGTAATTGCATTCTTGGAGACCGCTGTGTTAGGATCATAGGTATCATATTTCAATAACAATTGAAACCTGGCGGGAATTAAAAAATAGCCAGTCTCAGCGTACCATCCGCTGCGGTTTACAGCGCCATCTTTCCCATTAATGTATTCGGACCGGACAAGCAAGCGGTGATTTTCATAATTCAATTCAAGGCCGGTGCGGTTACGGACATGATTTGTCGCTGTCGGGGTACCGTAGAACCCGGTTCCTGAATAAAACGATCCGCCGATGCCCAGCCCGTCCAATGGATGCACAACCAAACGTCCCGAAAGATCTTTGTTATTATTATTATCAGCCACGTCAATTCCAGCTCCATTAAACAATCCGATCTGGTAATCCACCAAAAAACGGTTGGCGTATTTCCAGATACTTCCCCCTGCCTGTACCCCGATATCGCGCCCATTCTGGTTTCCGATTACATCGGTTGAGCGGGCCACCAGTGCCTCAACAACCTGTGAACGGTCGGCAAGTTCTAGTTGACGGTCAGGAACCTGATTTTCGAGAGATAAAGGGATTTTTGCCTGGCCAATCGTAAAAGTCAAATAATCATTTAGCTTTATTTCTCCAAAAGCATCCAATAGTATCTTTGAACTGGCAAAGTCGGAGAGCAATCTGTAGGAAAACCAGGGATTCACATTTCCCTGAAAATCGAGTCTTGCCCTGCGGATATCAAAACCATCAATTTTCCCGGTTTGCTGCTGAAACTGGTATCTGACCTGGGTGTAACCCGTCATTTGGAACGGTCTTCCGGTTGTGGCAAAATACGATTTTTTATTTGCATCAATCTCCTGCTGCCTCATTGCAGCCTCAGCCCGCACAGAATCAGCCTGCGCCTGTGTGATCGACTTGTTCTTTATCAGTAAGTTAAGTACGTCGTTTGTCGTTTGGGCAAAATTACTCATCGACAATGATATTAAAATAATTCCTAAAATAACTCTTTTCATAGTAAATACGATTATGATGCAATAAATTATTGAAAGATTAAAATAACCGCATTTACTGATCGTTTTGATTATTAATGACATGAGATGATTCAATCTCATACATTAAATATTTCATATCTAAACCAATAAAAAGCAATTGTACAAGCTTGAAATTGTTTTTTTAATCGCTTACAAAAATGGGGGGATTATCCATGAGAGGCAATACCGCAAACTGAGTATTTAATCTAACCCTATGTAGGTATAAGTACCCGGAGTGATTAGAGACCTCTTTTGACACTTTGTGCAGTTAAAATGAGTATTGCAATTAAAGCAACAGGCTATCGGAGGCTGGCAGATCACTGCCGGGATAAAATCGTCATTCTTAAACCGGGGTTAAGAATAAAAGATATTAGGGAAGAGGCATTCTGGCCAGCAGCCAGCAGCCAATCAAAATCCCATAAAAAGCGCAGAGCCATTACTTTACCACTGCCGGGCTTAAATAGTGAAAAATCAATGGTCCAGGTTGTTAATCAATGACTTCTCATCGGCTCTTTCCCATTCTGGCTGGATATTATAGTGATGAATATCAAAGTGATGCAGCACAGAATCCACCTGCTCCAGAATCAGCTCAAAATGGGAGATGGTGAAATTCTCCTTGAGATCGAGGTGAGCCTCAAACATCATTTCATGATCATCGAGTTTCCAGACATGAACGTGGTGTATGTTTTTGACTCCTGGTACTTTAGCTATTTTACCGGCAATTTCTTCAATGCTGATATCGATGGGAGTAAATTGCATAAAAATCCTTAACGAGGCATAGAAAATCCCCCAGCTGCTGTAGATCAGATAGATAGATATCGCAATCGTTAATGCGCCATCCACCCAGTACCATCCGAGATAGGTGATGGCAAAACCCCCGGCAAAAACTCCGAGTGAAGTAACCATATCGGTAAACAGATGTAAATAGGCTGAACGCATGTTGATATCTGTTTTTGCCCCTTTTTTGACTAGCATAGCGCTCAGACCATTAAACAGGATGCCCAGCGCAGCCATATAAATCACCATATTCCCGTCGATGGGTTTTGGGTTCATCAGCCGCTCAACCGCCTCGCGAACTAAGATCGTCGCGACAATCATCAAGGTTGCTGAATTTGTGAAGGCTGCGAATATCCCGGCCCGCTTATAGCCAAAGGTTTGTCTGAGGGTTCGTTTACGTCCCGAAAGCTTTTCAGCCACATAGCTAAAAAGAAGTGCAAGAACGTCGCTAAAGTTATGAGCAGCATCCGAAAGCAGGGCCATACTCCCTGAAAGCAATCCCCCGATAATCTGTGCAACGGTGATTACAACATTTAGTATGATCGAAATAATCAGGCTCTTGCCGTTCTTCGGATGAGGATGGTGATGATAATGTTCGTTGCTCATAAAAATCAGTAAGTCATTGTTATATAGTGCGTTTACTTTTATTCCGGTTCAAAAATGATGCTTTATCTGTCGGGTTTCCAGGTTTGGGAAACCGGACTTCCGGAGAGTAATTCTTTCAATTCCTTTGCCGAAGGTACCCGACCGTTCAGAACCACCTTTCCATTGATCACCAGAGCGGGTGTTTGCATTACGCGATACCCCATAATCCGGACGATATCTTCAACCTTTTCGATATCAGCAGTTATGCCAAGCTCGCTGACAGCCTCACACGTGAGGTTGTAAAGTGTTGTGCATTTGGTGCATCCGGTTCCTAATATTTTGATTTCCATATATTTAAATCAGTTAATTGATTGACAGATTATTGAACGAATATATAAATTTTTCATCAGGATTGGCGTATTGGTTCAAAAGTAACCCTGAAACCGATATATTTGTATTCATAAACCTAAAAATATGACCCTGAAACCGATTCGAAATATAATTTTTGATCTTGGAGGAGTTATCCTGAATATAAATCCTCAACTAACTGTAAATGAGTTTAGAGGTCTTGGATGGAACGATTTTTATGTAGAAAATAAGCAATCCATGGCCAAAGATCTTTTTTATCAGTTGGAGAAAGGGGCTTCATCCCCCGAAGCTTTCCGGGAGGCGGTGAGGGAACAGGTCCAGAGTGATTTGGCGGATACCGCCATTGATCGGGCCTGGAGTGCAATGATCCTGGATATCCCTGCCGACCGTGTCAGGTATCTGGAAGAATTGAAAAAGAACTACCGGATCTTCCTGTTAAGCAATACCAATGAGATTCACCGGATAAAATTCCATGAAGATTTCAGAAAAAACTTTGGCTATTCCCTGTATGATTTATTCGAGCATAATTTCTATTCCCATATGATGGGTTTGCGAAAACCAGATCCGCAAATTTATACCCGGGCGTTACATGAGGCTGGTCTGATTGCGGAGGAAACCCTTTTTATCGATGATATGATCGAAAATACAGAGTCTGCAAAGGGTGCGGGTATGAAAGTGCTGCACATTCAACCAGGTACATTACTGGAGAGACTGCCTGATTATCTGGATGAGTTTCAGCATCAATCCTGAAACCTAAGAGTGATCGGGTTAGCTTCCTGGACTTGAAAAGTAATCCCGTCACTTCCGGACAGTCAATTTAGCCCTCAACCATACGGCTAAAATAGTTCCATACCGGATCGTTCGGAGTTTGTGCAATGATGGCTATGGGATCACCTGTTACGGGATGGGTAAACTCAATTTTGCGGGCATGGAGATGGATACCTCCGTCATTATTTGATCTCGGGAAGCCGTATTTCAGGTCTCCTTTGATATGCAGTCCAATGGCGGCAAGCTGAGCCCTGATCTGATGATGCCGGCCGGTAAGTAATTCGATTTCGATGAAGTGGAACTTGTCTGAAGAGCCAAGGTAACGGTAGGTCAGGCCGGCCAGTTTGGATTCCTTCCGTTCATTCGGGTATGCAAAAGACTTATTTTGCCTGGTATCCCTAACCATCCAGTGGTCCAGTCTTCCGGTTAGTGGATCCGGTTTTTTGTCAACTACTGCCCAATAGGTTTTATGGATAGACCGCTCTTCCTTGAATAGTTCATTTAACCGGGTAAGTGCTTTTGAAGTTCGGGCAAAGAGTACTGCTCCGCTGGTAGGCCTGTCGAGGCGATGGGTCACCCCCAGGAAAACATTTCCTGGTTTGTTATATCGCTCTTTCAGATATTCTTTTACTTCATCCCCTAAGGTTCGGTCACCGGTTTTGTCTCCCTGTACGATATCCCCGCACCGCTTATTGATGGCTATGATGTGGTTATCTTCAAAAAGAACCTCTAATTGGGTCATTAATATCAATTTAAGAATAGGTTAATACAACCTTATTTCAAATAATTTCTATTCATTTCAATTAATTTCCCTGCTTAAACCTTCGGATTTCCGGGATTAATCGTACTGTTCTTTCTCATTTGGGAAGTCGCGTGACTTCACATCGGCGACATAATTCCCCACTGCAGTTTTAATCTCAGATGCGAGGTTGAGGTAGCGGCGTAGAAACCGTGGGGAGAACTCCTGGGTCATACCCAGCATATCGTGAATCACCAGCACCTGGCCATCCACACCTCCACCGGCGCCAATCCCGATCACGGGAATCTTTAACTCCTCGGCGACCTGCTGGCCGAGTTTTGCCGGGATTTTCTCGAGGACGATTGCAAAACAACCGGCTTGTTCTAGATAGTGGGCATCTTCAACGAGCTTTTTAGCCTCCAGTTCTTCCTTGGCTCTTACGATATAGGTTCCGTATTTGTGAATCGACTGGGGCATTAGTCCTAGATGTCCCATCACGGGAATTCCCGCCATCACAATCCGCTCAACCGATTCCATGATCTCTTTACCTCCTTCGAGTTTTACGGCATCGGCGTGGGTAATCTTCATGATCCGGATCGCGGAGTTTAAAGCCTCAAGCGAGTTTCCCTGGTAGGTTCCAAAAGGCATATCCACCACAACCAATGCCCGTGTAACCCCTTTGACCACCGATTTTCCGTGGTAGATCATCTGGTCAAGGGTAATAGGCAGGGTGGTTTCATTTCCTGCCATGACATTCGATGCTGAATCGCCCACGAGGATGACATCAATTCCCGCCTGGTCGACCAGTTTAGCCATGCTGTAATCGTAAGCTGTGAGCATCGAAATCTTTTCTCCGTGCAGTTTCATCTCTGCCAGGACATGGGTAGTCACCCTTTTCACCTCTTTGTGTACTGACATATCTTTAGTCTTAACAATGAAAAATTCAGGTCAAAAGTAGAAAAAAAGCGAATCTCCGGAACGAAAAAGATTTTATTTCGTTCCGGAGATTGATTTCTTAGATTGGGAGAATTAAACCCGCAGGAAGATTTTCTTCTGATACAGGTAGTAAAGAGTGAGCCATTCAAGGATAATTGCACCCAGGATTACCGCAACGGCATCGCGTGGTTCGACTCCCTGAGGAACCAGCCAACCGGTAAAATATTTTGAAGCCTGATCGAAATTGATGATTGAATGACCAATGTAGATGGTGATTGAGTTCATTCCTATAACTTTGAAGAACAGTACGATATACGATGGAATTCCTTTCGTCCAGGCTTTAATGTCAATCCAGAAATAGAACAGTGAAAGGAGAATTGCACTGATTCCTGCTGCGAGCATATTAAAAGGAACTGTCCAGGCTTTCTTAATAATTGGATAGACTGGAGAGAGAGCCAGGGCAACAATCACAAGAGCAGCTCCGCCAAGGGCAATTTTTAAGGCTTTTCGTTTGGATGCCGGCTCACCGTCGCGCAGAACCGAACCTGCTAGGCCACCCATCAGGGTAACGGTAATCGCTGATATAATGCACAATACACCTTCAGGATCTGAAGTGTCACTGTATAACCGGCCAGGGAGGAACATTTGATCCAGCCATGCATTTATCCCACTTGCTTCGGTAAGCGTACCGGCCGGGTGCCCCGGAACCGGAACAGCAAGCTGCAATATCGCAATACCTGCCATGATGCCAATCAGCCAGGCAACCCGTGATTTAATGGATTTCGTGTACAAAAAGATGGTGGCCGCAAAGAAATATCCAAGACCAATCTGTCCCAGTACGCTGGCTATGCGTTGATCGGCCCACCCTGTAAATTCATTTCTAAATATACCATTATAGATTACCCCAAAGACAACCAACAGAATTCCGCGTCTTAAGATTTTGTAAAACAATGACTTCCTTCCGACTCCCTGTTCCACTTTCGCCGTTACGGCATATGGGATAGCCACCCCCGAAATGAACATGAACATGGGAAATATAAGATCTTCAAAATGGAATCCAGCCCAGGCTGCATGCTGCATTTGTCCGGAAATAACATTCATCCAGCCCCAGTTGGTTGATCTGGCGATTGCCTCAATCAAACTTCCTCCCCCGATAATCCACAACATGTCAAATCCACGCAATACATCCAGCGATTGCAGCCGCTCTGATTGCTTCACGTCACTCTTTTTTGTCTTCATTGAATCTTATTTTGGGATTAATATTGTTTGCTCAAAGTTATATATTTTGAATTATTTTGCAAGTCATATCCATTTTCATTGCAAATTTTATCGGGTGCTATAACGTTTTAGATGCGGGTTTGTAGAGACAGGTATCAAACTCGTCCGTAGCAACGTCTCTTTGCCTACTTGTCTTTTCCAATCCTATCCCCGCGCACCTGTCTTTACCCACCCTTCATTATCTAACCGTCTGTCGTTTTGTCATAAATTAGTGACAACTGAAATTTGATTCCGGTCTATACATATGCCAATATTACCAAATAAAGCCATTTATACATCTTGGCACAACGATTGGTAGAGTAAGGGTATTCGGAATAAATTATTGAATAAACAGTTTAAAAATAACTATAGAAAATGGGAAAAATTATTGGAATTGACTTAGGAACAACCAACTCCTGTGTTGCCGTGATGGAAGGCAACGAACCGGTGGTTATCCCCAACAGCGAAGGCAAACGTACAACCCCATCCGTTGTCGCATTTGTTGAAAACAGCGAACGCAAAGTTGGTGATCCCGCAAAACGTCAGGCGATTACTAACCCTGCTAAAACGATTTCCTCCATCAAACGGTTTATGGGCGAACCTTACACTAACCTGTCGAAAGAGATTAAACGGGTACCTTTCTCTGTCATCCAGGGAGATCATGATACCCCAAGGGTAAAGATTGATGACCGGTTTTATTCTCCACAGGAAATTTCGGCAATGGTACTTCAGAAAATGAAGAAAACTGCCGAAGATTATCTTGGTCAGGAAGTGACCGAAGCGGTGATTACAGTACCTGCGTACTTCAACGATTCTCAGCGCCAGGCAACCAAGGAAGCCGGCGAAATTGCAGGATTAAAGGTGCGTCGTATCATCAACGAGCCTACCGCCGCTTCACTGGCTTATGGTCTCGACAAGATGCATAAGGATATGAAGATTGCCGTTTTTGACCTTGGCGGGGGTACCTTCGATATCTCTATTCTGGAATTAGGCGACGGTGTTTTTGAAGTCAAATCTACCGATGGCGATACCCATCTTGGTGGTGACGATTTCGATCAGGCTATCGTAGACTGGTTAACTGATGAATTTAAAAGAGACGAAGGTGTCGATCTTCATAAGGATGCCATGGCTCTTCAGCGTTTGAAAGAAGCTGCTGAAAAAGCGAAAATCGAACTCTCCAGTTCTACGCAAACAGAAATCAACCTTCCCTATATTATGCCGGTTAACGGTGTACCAAAACATCTTGTAAAGACAATTACCCGTGCTAAATTCGAACAATTGTGCGACAAGCTGATCAATGCAACAATGGAACCTTGCCGTAAAGCCTTACAGAATGCAGGTATGACCATCAAGGATATTGATGAAGTTATCCTCGTAGGAGGTTCTACCCGTATCCCTGCCATTCAGGAAAAGGTTCAGAGCCTTTTCGGAAGAGTTCCTTCAAAAGGGGTGAACCCCGATGAAGTTGTTGCTGTTGGTGCAGCCATTCAGGGAGGCGTTCTTTCAGGGGAGGTTACAGATGTTTTATTACTCGATGTTACGCCGCTTTCACTGGGTATCGAAACCATGGGTGGAGTAATGACAAAACTGATCGAGGCCAACACAACAATACCAACCAAAAAAGCTGAAACCTTTACTACTGCCGCAGATAGTCAGCCATCAGTTGAGATCCACGTATTACAAGGCGAAAGGCCGATGGCTTCCGGAAATAAGACGATTGGCCGTTTTCACCTTGACGGACTTCCACCTGCACCACGTGGCGTACCCCAGATCGAAGTTGCTTTTGATATTGATGCCAATGGGATACTTCACGTTACTGCCAAAGATAAGGCGACCAATAAGGAACAGTCCATCAGGATAGAAGCCACAACCGGTCTGACAGACGAAGAGATCAGAAGGATGAGAGATGAAGCTGCTGCAAATGCAGAATCAGACAAACAGGTCAAAGAAAAGGTTGAGAAACTGAATCATGCTGACTCCCTGATCTTCCAGACTGAAAAGCAATTAAAAGAGTTTGGTGACAAACTTCCGGCAGATAAAAAAGGGCCTATTGAGGCTGCTTTGGAGAAATTAAAAGTAGCGCATAAAGTTCAGGATTTAGCTGGTATTGATGCAGCAACTACTGAATTGAATGCGGTATTCCAGGCCGCTTCACAGGAGATGTATAACGCTGCCAGCGCACAGGGCCCTGGCGCCCAGGCTGGTCCTCAAAGTAATCCCGGATCATCACAGCAAGGGCCGAAAGGCGACGGGGAAGTAACCGATGTTGATTTTGAAGAAGTCAAGTAAGCGATTGTGACAATCAGAGATTGAGAATAAGAGAGAATTAAATAAAAGCCCGTTTCTTAACTGAAGTGGGCTTCTCTTTTTTTACCTCTTTACTGAATTAAATGTCCTGTAACCAATTAATTGATCGTACCTTGATGAGAAACCATGATGATAGACAAAAACCTGATAATCGTTCTCGGTCTCCACATGGCTCCCCTCCAGCAGAGTTTCATCAATCCTGCTTTCTCCGTTTTGAATATAGACATATTGGTAATCGTAAAAACCCTGTTTTAACGTGAGGGAAACTTCATACCGTTTTAATTCATAATTCCAGGCCATTTTATTGTCGGGTTGGCATTGCCAATCCGACAAACCCCCAAAAACATACAAATTACCTCCACCCAAAGGCTCTGCCATTTCAAGTGAAAAATGGACCAGAATATAGTCGCTCTCAAGATCTGCGTCATTGGCATTATCATTCTTAATCAGATAACGTCCGTTCAGATCACTCTCAGTAAGGTAATCACCTAAGCGCCGAATCTGATCGGTTCGCAGAATTACCTGATAAAAGAGATTTTTATACTCAATTTTGGCCACTCCCAAACCATTTGCCCTGAGATTCTTCGTGTCAAAATTCCGAAATTCATTTCCCCCCGGAAAAATGCAATCATGATTGAATCCATAGGTAAGCTGATTATCCCTGGCCGTTGAAGGTTTAAAATTAATCAGACAGTTGTCAGTTCTTGAGTTTTGCATTAATACCACTTTTAGTTCGGTTCGGGGGTCCTGTATGTTCAATTTGGAATAATTTACCGTAAATTCAATCTCCTGATCTCGTCCTTTGTAACCCTCAAAGGATGACTTTTTGGCCTCTCCCCGGATCTCTGTTGCCGGTTCCAAAACATAAAAACGACGTGTAAGAACAGGTGTATTCCTGTTCTCTGTGTCAAAAACAGATAATAAATAATTGCCTGATACTAAAAGACGAACCTGTTCATTTGGCAGCCTTAACTGGTAGTTTGTGAACCTGACTGTAGTATTCGCGGATGATGCATAATCATTTAAAGGATTTTCTGCAAACCCTTCCATATACTCCGAGGATACGATGCGGGATTGATACCATTCCGCATCACAATGAGTTATTGTGTAGTAAAAGCTTGTAACTCCCTCAGATAATTCATCAAATTTCAGGATAAGCCGCTGGTCTGTCCCTAACTCTAGCACAGGCAATGAAAACTCCCAGCCCTCCCGAAAAAACTGAACTGTTCGGATGTTCTTCCGTAAGACACCATTTCCCAATGGTTTATCTCCGTTTTCCCCCAAAGCTTTATTGGCTAAAAAATGAAAAACCAGAAGTAGAAAAACAAAAAACTTTAAACTGAGATTAATTTGACCAACCTGCTTATTCATAATGGATAAAATTTAATCTTTAGTAGTGATTCTTTGGTTTTTGTTCAAGTACCAGCTGATCACCAGTCCCACAACCTGATTGTAATTCTTTACCCCTTCTTCGATATGATTGGTTTTGAGATAAGCATTATTTGCCGCAGTCTGCACCTGATCAAGCATTTTATTTTGCAATCCCTGCCAGTGCCTGCGTTGAAATCTCAGATCGAAAATCACCGGCTTCTCAATCTTTCGGATATACTCTCTGGCATCCTTGAGATTAGCTGCATCGGATAGAAAATAAACAAGCAGATTCACATAACCTGAATACTGTAGACGTAGGTCATGTGAGGTAGTACAAACAATAAATGCAGCCAGATTGGCCTCCGCTTCGTTGGATATTCCAAACTGATGAGCCTTTTCGTGCGCCAGTACATAAGGATACTCCATTGGGAGCAGATAATAATTCAAATGAATCTCATTAAAAAATGGTCCAAAATATCCACTAACACCTGACTTCGCGAAGAATGAACTGAATAACATGGTTTTAGGCTTACGGGAACCATTAGGATAATTAATTCCAAACCGGATGCTGTTTTTGCAGTAAGAATCCTCTACCAACGCGTCAATCACAGGATAATCGGCAGGTAAAACCGGAACATAACTTGAATTGGTATGGATAATCATCGAATCAAGTATAGAACGGAAAACAGCTTCGTCGGTTTTTGGTTTCTCCCATCCCAACCGGATTTCAAGCCTTGGTCTGAAATAATTGAACCCCCAAACCAGATAGAAAAACCCATAAAGTAACGCCATTGATTGAGTGATGCGCAACAGCAGCCAACTCCATTTTACCTTACGAAAAAGAGCTAAAAATATTCCTGCAATGATCAGAAGAATTGCGAACATCCAAAAAGTATCCCATAAGGAAAATGGTACCACACTACTTATTTTAGAGAATAAATTTGCAATCAGTGGATAGACCCCTTTGGAATAATAAAGTTCTACCAGTGGTGAGTACCGGACAGCAAATCCAACACTCAAAAAGACCAGAACTGCAAGGAAAAATGGTATTGAAATCAGAGTAATCCTGAATATTCCCATCCTGAATATTTTTGCAATGATCTTGTCTGGATATATAGATTTCATTATTAATGTGTTATATTGCCAATGGGAGAGTGATTTTCAATCAATCATGGTTCATCTCCTGCTGATCTCTTTCCCAAAAACCAATCAGCGGTTAGCCTGAATAGGGGAAAAATAAAGAAACAGTTAAAATATTTGCCGGTAAAACTACAAAATGATTATCAATGTTTAACTTTGGGGATGATGAATGTGCAACTAAAGTTATCTGAATTAAACGGGCTGGTAAAAAAGGCTGTAGGGGAGGCTTTCACTGCACCAATCTGGGTAATCTGTGAAATCTCTGAACTCAAAATAAACCGTAACGGTCATTGTTACCTGGTGCTGATAGAAAAAGAGGACAACGGTGATGCCATTGTTGCTCAGGCTAAGGCAACCATCTGGTCTTACACTTTCAGAATGCTCCAGCCCTATTTTGAATCGACCACCGGACAACAATTAACTGAGGGCCTTAAAGTGTTAGTCAGCGTTTCGGTTGAATTTCATGAATTATATGGATTTAGCCTGAATATACGGGATATTGACCCAACTTATACTTTAGGAGATATGGCCCGCCGACGACGCGAGATAATTGCCCGTTTGCAATCTGAAGGTGTCGCTGACATGAATAAGGAACTTACGCTTCCTCTTGTGCCTCAGAGAATTGCCATTATATCGTCACCTACGGCTGCAGGTTATCAGGATTTCATTAATCAGCTGACCAATAATCCGGCAAAGTACCATTTTCACCTGAGACTATTTCCGGCAATCATGCAGGGAAATCAGGCAGAATCGTCCATTATCGGTGCTCTTGAGCAGATTTATCGTTACGAAAGTTTCTTTGATGCCGTTGTGATTATCCGTGGGGGAGGCTCGCAGGTTGATCTGAGCTGTTTCGACAATTATAATCTCGCCTATTTTGTTACGCAATTTCCCCTCCCGGTAATTACAGGGATTGGTCATGAAAAGGATGATTCCATTGTCGATCTGGTAGCCCATACACGCCTTAAAACACCGACAGCGGTAGCAGAGTTCCTGATCAGCGGTATTGCCTGGTTTGATCAGCATCTTGATGATTTAAAGAATCGTTTTGTGCAGAATATTGATACCTTGCTGACTTCATCAAAAACTGTGGTCGAACAATATGCCCGTTCAATCATGCCGGTAGTGCATGATAAAATCGGAAAAGTAAATAGCCGTCTGAATCAAACGATTTGGAAATTTGATAACTACGTTAAGGTATTTATAAAAAACCAAAACTATCAGTTATCACGGAGTGAGGAATCCTTACGGTACGAATTTAAGAATTTCCATCAGCTGCAATTACACAGCCTGGAGCGAACCATGAGAGCACTTTTCGTTTTTTTCCAACGAATCTGTCTTGTTAACAATGACTTGCTAATGCGTAAAATCCAGCTGTCGGAAAAATTAGTCCGAAATATAATATCTGACAACATGCTTTATCTTGAACTTGCCCAACAAATGGCACAGTTAACTGATCCCTTTAAAATACTGGCCAGAGGTTATTCTATCACTACCTATAATGGTCGGACACTAAAAGATACGGATAGGATTATCGTCAGTGCAATCATCGAGACTAAACTACATAAAGGAAACATAATAAGTGAAGTAAAAACCATAATAACTGAAGCAAAAAAATGAATACAAGCAAAAAAAACGCTTCCTATAAGGAAGCAATTACGGAAATAGAAGAGATTCTTAAACAGTTGGAAAATAATGAATTAGATGTAGATGAGCTTTCCGAAAAGGTTAAGAGAGTTTCTCATCTGGTCACCCTTTGTAAGGAAAAGCTCCACCACACAGAACAGGAGATTGATAAAATCCTTAAAGAGATGGATAATAATTATAATTAATATGCAAATAATCATTTTGTTATTATTCTAATTATTCTAATTTTAGAATCTTAAATTTTCCCTAAAAATAAACACAATGTCTGAATCAAAAGTTGATTTTTCGTTTGAGAATCTGCATTTTTCGTGCGAAGGCGATAAGGATTGGGTTGAAATGCAATTAAATCAAATACTTAGCCGTATTCCAGGTTTAAACAAGCCTGAGTTATCTGTTCCTTCAGAAATAGTTAAATCAGCTTCTGGTAAGGATATTGCCTCAAGAAAACTTTCCGGAACTGAGAAAATAGAAGTTCTCAAACAACGACACAGACTTAAGCCAGTAAACACGTTGACAACACCGGAACACTCTAATGATCCGCTTATGGAGTTTCTGAAAGAAAAAGATGCCGAAAAGAATCAGGTGAGAAAATTTTTAGCTACTTCGGTCTTTCTGCACTCAAAAGGGGTAGAAAAATTTTCAACTCCAATGGTTTCAAAACTGCTTAAATCAACTCATATTGAAAAACTTATTAATGCAAGTGACTGCTTGAACAAGAATGAGAAAAAAGGTTTCTGCATCAAGGAGGACAAAGAATTTATCCTCACGGAGGCTGGTATTCGTTCAATTATAGGGGGAAGTTTAGAATAATTCCTATCATGTTAAAATCCTATACTGGCACTTAAAAGAAAGTTAGTGCCTGCCTGAGGAAAATAGCCATCCATTTTATTTCTTTTGCCGTTGGTTAAATAGGAATAAACCCAGGCATTACTCTCGTATTGCTCGTTCAGGATATTATTAATCAGCAATTTAATTTTCAGTTCCCTAAGCAGTCTTTGTTTCAGTTTATATTCAAATCTCAGGTTGTTGACAAAATAGGCATTCAGTTTCCTGTCGTTACTTGCTGTATTGTCAATATACTGTTTCCCGACATAGTAAGACAGGATACTAATCTCCAGTTTGTTCCATGGTTTGTACGAGAGCACGCTATTGGCAGTCAGTTGGGGAGAGAATGCCAGGTCAGTTTTACCTATTTGGTCCGCTTTAGTTCCTCCATTATCCCAATCCTCAACATATTCGGTAAAATTATCTATCTTATTGCTACTGATTGTTGCATTCAGGTTCCAGTTTAATTGCTTGAAAATTTTAATCCCGGCCATCATTTCGAGCCCTGTGCGGTAGCTCCTGGCTGCATTTGTCATAATTGCATTGCCAACATCATTGATCTGACCGGTCAAAATCAACTGATTGTTGTAATGCATATAATAATAATTGGCTCCAAGCATTAGGTTGGGAGACTTATATTTATATCCCAACTCGAAGTCATTCAATGTTTCGAATGTTGGTTGCTTTCCGGTAGGATTGGCGTCTGTCAGATTATCATGGGTTGGCTCATGATTACCACGGCTAAAACTGAAATAAGCATCCTGATGAACTCCCGGTGAATAAAACAAACCAAATTTAGGGTTAAAGAAGTTATATTCATGATTCTGGGTTATGTTCCTAAGATTTCCATCGATACCATTAATCTCATAATTGATATTCCGGTACTGCAAATCTGCTGTAGCATTCAGTCCTTGTGAGAGTTGAAAGTTGTATCTGGCATAAATATTAACATCCTTTTTAGATCCATTGCTTCGGTACCACTCATAATCCATGTCGGCAGAACCGGCAACCTGAGCCCAAATTACCCTCCCATAATGCTGTCCGTCATAAATATTTGCACCACCTCCGACAGCCAAGGTATTTTTCCCTTTTTTATAATTCAGGGAAAATATGGTTCCCGAAAAAACATTATCTAACCATTTACGGGTGATCATATCAGTTTTATCGATAGCAGTTCCATTGATTACCGGATAGGTAAGCCGATAGCTGGCATAGTCCTGATCGGTTACGTATTCTTCGTAATAACCACGACCATAAACGCAAAATACTGAACCACTAAGATTTAAATGTGTATTGAACTGGTGAGAAAACTGAAGTTGATAATTGTCCTGCTGATAATGATCCACCTGATTTTTATAAGTGTACAGGTTATAAGTACGACTATTGGAATTAATCATATTTTGGGTCTGTTCCGCAGTATAAAGTCCATCAGTATAATATTGCTCCATTCCTTCAAGGTCGTTGTGCAGCCTAACTGAAGGGACGCCATTCCAGGCCTGGTAAGTTTGTTCGAAACCCGAAAACGCAATGACCTTCAGAATGGTATTGGTTGTAAAATATCCGCCCGAAACATAAAATGACTTCAGATCAGCAGAGGCCCGGTCAATAAATCCTAATGAATTGATCTTCGAAAGTGAAGCATCGAATGCAAATTTATCGTCAAGGAGTCCTGTCCCAACGGCCACATTATTGCGGTAAGTATCAAAAGATCCACAAGATGAGTTAAAATTAGCATACGCTTTCGGATTTAATTTACTCGTTTGGAAATCGATTGTTGCACCAAAGGCAGCAGCTCCATTGGTTGAATTTCCAACTCCCCGTTGTATCTGAATATTCTCTGTTGAGGCAGCCATATCAGGAATATCTACAAAATAAGTGCTTTGCGATTCTCCATCCGACATAGGTATTCCATTAATGGTCACATTGATTCCGGTAGGATCGGTTCCCCTGATCCTGAAATTGGTATATCCCACCCCATTTCCGGCATCCGATGTCGCTACAAACGAAGGGGTATAATTCAGCATGTAGGGAATATCCTGCCCAAAATTCGCAGCTTTAATATCTTCTTTTCCAATATTGGTATATGCTACCGGGGATTTTTCACCTGCTCTGGCCGCTGAAACAAGAACCTCTTCGGTCAACACATTTGCAGGTTCCATTATGACATCCAATTTCAGGGTATTATTCAGCATTAACTCTGTCATGAAATTCTTATATCCGACAAAAGTTACCTGGACAGTATATTTTCCTTGTTTGAGATTTGTGAATTTAAATTCACCACCAATCCCAGTCGATGTTCTGTCAAATGTATTTACAAGTATTACATTAGCTCCACTTAATGCTTCTCCTTTTACGTCTTTGACAATCCCGCTCAGTGATAATTGCCCGAAAACTACGGTTGCAATTAACTGTAATGTCAAAAATAATCCTAATCGTTTCATCTTTTAAAACTTAAAATGGTTAAAATCTAACCAATGAGGAGGTGATTATCCATTCGCCATCCCTACACCGGCATTACCCGGATCAGGTTCGGTGGGTATGATCTCAGCCCGCAATCTTCAGGCACCCCATTGCGTAATTAAATCTAAAGAACCTGAATATTACCGGAATGGTAAACTCAAGTATTTATTCGCAAATATTCAAAGAGAGTTAAAAACCGGAATGATTTATCATTTTCCCTTTCCGGCATTACCCGAACAGGTTCGATGGGTTTGATCTCAGCCCGTTTTTTTAAGGCACCCCTTTATTATTTCGGGAGCGAAGATAGGATTAAAAGTTCTTAATACAACCATGAAAGTGATAAAAGTTAAAAAATCACAGTAATTTCGGGTTGATTACAGGTTTACTTTTCATTAAAGTTCTTCTATTCGAATTGGTTAAAAACAGGATCAAGAATTCTTTTAAAGGAATGAATTGCATGTAAGGAACCTTATTAACTTTGGGAAAATAAAATGACTGAATGACAATTGATAATTTTCCATCCAAACTCCTGGAAAATGCTGTAAATGAATTTTCTAAACTTCCGGGTATTGGAAAAAAAACGGCGTTAAGGCTGGTCCTTTACCTGCTCAAAAAGGAAACTGATGAGGTTCTTCGGTTTAGCAGAGCTTTAACGCAGCTTCGCGAAGAGGTGAAACATTGCCATATTTGCCGTAATATTTCTGACGATGATACCTGCAATATCTGCAATAATTCGGCACGCGATCACCGGATGGTATGCGTGGTGGAAAATATCCGTGACGTGATGTCGATCGAGAACACTCAGCAATATCGTGGTGTCTATCACGTACTTGGTGGGATTATCTCTCCCATGGATGGGATCGGCCCCGCTGATCTCGAAATTGATTCACTGCTGGCCAGGGTTGAAAAAGGGGAAACGGATGAGGTGATCTTTGCCTTAAGTACAACCATGGAGGGAGATAGTACAAACTTTTATATTTTTAAGAAATTAAAGGACTACCCGATAAAGATTACGACTCTGGCTCGCGGAGTCTCTATCGGCGACGAAATTGAATATACCGATGAGATAACCCTGGGCCGTTCCATTGTGAACAGGATGCTTTTCGAGAATTTTATGGGATAGCCGATATGAGAAAATACCTCTCCAACGACAAAATCACCCTGAGGGCAATTGAACCTGAGGATATTGATTTACTTTACACCTGGGAAAACGATCCTGAGAACTGGGAGGTGAGCCATACCCTGGTCCCCTATTCCAAATATATCCTGGCGCTTTATATCCAAAATGCAGATAAAGATATCTACGAAAGCAGGCAATTGCGGCTGATGATCAATAATCCGGAGGGGAAAACCATTGGCGCCATTGATCTTTTTGAATTCGAACCTTATCATTTGAGGGCAGGGATTGGTTTGTTGATCCATGAAGAGGAACACCGTTCAAAAGGGTATGCATCAGCCGCCCTTGAGCTTTTGATCTCTTATTGTTTTAGTAGGTTGAAACTACATCAGCTCTATGCCAATATCGAGACCAGTAACCTGGCCAGCCTGGCACTGTTCGAAAAACACGGTTTCACGATTTGCGGTACAAAAAAAGGGTGGCTCATGACAGATTCAGGGTGGAAGGATGAAATAATGCTGCAACTGATTAATGGTTAATGTATTAATGAATAATGCTTAATGATTAAACAGATAAATTAATGCCATTCAGCATTAACCATTAATCCAGCTCCAAAAAGTCGGGTATTTCCGATAAAAAAGTATAGGTTAATTCACCCGGGTCAAACCGGCAGCAATAATGGCTCAATCCATTGGTTACAATCAGGTAACTCACTCTCAGTTCCATATTATAACGGGCAATCTGATCGAATACGTCCTGCGAGATTTTCATTTCAGGGGCTTTACATTCAACGACAACAATCGGAATACCAGTTCTTGCGAAGAGAACAATGTCTGATCGGAAATCGTGCTGATTGATTCTTAAAGAGCGTTCAATCACTACCAGGGAAGCCGGGAAATGTTTAATCTCTGTAAGGTAACGGGCAAAATTCTGCCTCACCCACTCTTCGGGAGTAAGCATTACCCATCTCCGGCGAAAACCATCGAAGATCAGCTTTTTACCTTTGTGCTCTTTGATACGAAAAGAATAGTAAGGCAGATTAAGATCCATTCCTGACATTTAAATCATTCAAAGCTAATTTTTATTTCCAATTGAACCAAGAATATGTAAAAACCAGATATTTTTTCCAGACTGAATTGTTATTAAACACATACTAAACTAAATTATTTATTCATTTGTATATCAACATATTAAATAGCACATAATTACTTCAAATTAAACAAAGATAGTAACTGTTTAATAATTAGTTTGTTCAAAACTTTATCATTCATTTTCATTATTCATCGTTTTTTTATATTTTTAATAAATATTTGATGGATTAAAAATAATCTAATTATGAAAGCATAAAAGGGAAACTACTTCTCTGGCAATATTATAAATTTCAGAAATTTTAATAAATATTTGATGGATTAAAAATAATCTAATTATGAAAGCACAAAAGGAAAACTACTTCTCTGACAATATTATAAATTTCAGAAATGCTTATCACCTTTATTATTCAAACAAAGGCAAAGTATTACGCATGAATCTTAAAATTAAAGCGTCTGATAAACTAAGCAAAAAGGATAAAGACCAGTTAATTAAGATTCAATCTAATCTTTTACAAATAATTTCAGATTACAGAATTAAATATAATTCAAGAAACCCAGATATAGATTACGTAAAAAGCAAGCTTTTTAGTGATACTATTAGTAGTAATTCGGTAATTGATAATTATATAGAGTTTAAAAACTATATTAGGCAACATAGCAAGAATATTAAAAAACAATCATTTGTGCAATTTGATTATTTTGAAGAAAATATAAAAGATTTTTTTTCAAAAGAAAAAATATTGGATGAAAAAAACTATTTCAACTTTATCAATTATCTTGAATCAAAAGATAAAAATTATAGTGTAGGTACATTAAAAAGTAAAATGTCATATTTCAGAAGGTTTTGTACCTTCGCAGTAAAAAACAAATATGCTGACTTTGAAATACCAAAAACAAATACCTATAAATCTTATTCATACCAGAATAAGAACGTCGAAACACTTAGAAAGGAAGAACTAAAATTCCTTATAAGCAAATTAGATGATAAAACATTATTAAAGAGACACTTAACTGTTCTTTCATTGTTTTTATTCCAATGTTTTACATCACTCCGTTATTCTGACCTAATACAAATTACACCTAAGTTCAAAGGAAATAAAACAATTAAACTAATAAGTAAAAAAACTGGTTCAGAAATATTTATTTATTTAGATGATTTTTTGATAAGATTATTAGAGTTAAATGATTACAATCTTAACATATATTCAAATACACATTACAATCTTATACTTCAACAAATTTTCACGATTTTTGCAGAAACTCAAAAATCATTAAAGGAAACCGTAGATGTAACGGAACAAACTGTTTCGGGGCTATATTCAGAATTTACGCCTAAAACTAATAAATTTGAAAGATATAAACTATTCTCAAGTCATAGTGGACGAAGGACATTTATTACAATGCAAATAGAAATGAATACACCTTTTCCTGATATAATGACAATGACTGGACACAAAAATTTTGATATTCTTAAAGAATATTTAGATATTTACAATAAGCAAAAAGCAGGAGAAAAAAACATGATTTCCAATAAAATGTATAAAATTATCACAGGTAAAAGAATTAAGATTTAAAACACAACCAATCAGTAAAGGATAATGAAAATCTTATTAAATCAATTCATTCAATTCTATAGATTATTTTCATCATTAAATAATGATGAAAGAGAAAGGCTAGATAAGGAGCTTGATAATTTCATTGCGGTAATTAAGGACAATAATGTTGAAGATTTAGGCTCATGGAGTGGTAGTATGCTTACATCAATGATATTAAATTATACCAACTTAGGTCATTTATATGATAAGTTCTCATCTTTAATAAGTAATATTATTACTGAACCAGAAAACTTAGGTCTTGTATTACAAGATAATTTACGTGCTCAATTGGATACATTTCTTATTATGCTTTATAATTTACAAGAAATACATAAAGAAGATATTTCTCAAATAGTAAATGATAATATTATTCATAAAACTATTAAAGTAAATGACAAAGAATACGTTAACAAGATTATTGATTCAATGCAACAACTTCAAGATGCTATTAAGGTAAATCTTTTAGATGCCAGAGATGAAGCCACAAATAAAGAGAATATTGCCAAAAGAAATATGAAGACTATTCAAGCATCTGTTTTGGCAAAAGAAATAGATATTAGTCGTGGAAATATTACACATCATCATAAAACAAGCAAAAAATTCTTCCAAAATGCAACACAAACAGGCATAGGAGGTCATCTCATGATTCCATTTTCTGATGTTGATGAGTATGTTGCTAAATTTAAAAAGTATTATCCCAAGTGGCAAGAATATAAGAAAAAAAATTAAATTGTTGTGCTGTTAAATTTTAAGGCACTTTTGCTTATAGATAAATGATTTCTTAATCAATAAATTTCGGTAATTAAATGCATTTATTTTCTACAAATAAACGAATTAGATTTAAAAATCGAAAGGCGAAGACCACTATTTATTTAGGTAAGATTTATCGTTTCATGGATATGAATGGTATAATTAAATCATTAGAAACCTCAACGTTACGGTATTCTAGCTCTGTCAAATTCAATGATCCTTTAGATTGCTCTTATTATACATTTGACTTTATGGATCAGGCACTAAAAACATTCATTAAACTCAAACATAAAATCAAAAAAACAATTGTTGTAGAGACCTATAGAAATTTGAAAACTGTATTTGGTGAGGACAAAGTTTTAGATGAATTAATTGAGAAAGTAGATTCTGATAATTTCACTGAGAAAGATCTTTCTAAAATTCTATCTGATGATCAGGCTGAAAATATATTTAAAAAAATTCTGGTTAGCGATCCAACGATTATATATCATCCAAACCAAGTAAAGTTTTGCTGTTTTTCAAAAAATTATTATTGTCCTCAAAGTGCATTGATGTGGTCTCATTATGCAAATAAACATAAAGGAGCTTGTTTGGAATTCAATTTTTATAAACTTGCGAAAGAAACAAAAGAACGTTTCCCGAATACAAATTTTTTAGTGCGAAATAGATTCATTAAAGAAATAGAACTTAAAACGATTCCTTTCGAAGTAAGATATGTAAGAAGGATTCCAAAAATAAAGTTTACAAAATCAATAAAAGACTTTAAATGGTTGATTACTAAATCTAAAGTATGGAGCTATGAGAAAGAGGTGAGATGTATTTTCGCAAATTCGCAAAATGATCTAAATAGCGAAGATGTTATATTTCCTTTTGAATATTTATCAAAAATAATTTTTGGAAAGTATTCTTCAGAAGAAGATATTGAAAAAGTAAAAGCCATTATTCAAGATAAATATCCTAATAATGATATTCATTTTGAAAAGATGGAGATAGACGATATTCATTTAGTCTTATTCCCTGAAAATCTAGAAAAAGTAGAAGAACGAAATCGTAAGGTGCGCGTACTTAATGAACAGATATTGGACGGAAACTACCCTAGCAATAAAGGTCTATCAGAATAATTATACTAGGCATAAGGTTGTGTAAGTCAAATACAAATATGTGTATGAGAAAATCTAATACATGTATTAGAATAATCAACAATATATTAAAATAGCTAAGTGTTTTTTAACAGTGTTCGAATTTTTATAAAGTTCTTATGAGTGAGCCATTTTCTTTCCGCAGTTCTGTTTTTCCCTTGTTCGTACTTATGGCGACTTCAGAACCATACCATTTTGCATTTTTGGCATCACCGTTTCCTATTGACCGAATCAGAGAGCCATTAT
>Ga0364860_10125_pt1 | contig 47170 bp, 36 predicted proteins | sample ExccelAu500001D4_FD_206916 | JGI IMG/M metagenome (GOLD analysis project Ga0364860, IMG submission 206916) | Enriched cells from Trout Bog Lake Hypolimnion, Wisconsin, USA - BchlTB.Aug20.5000.01 .D4 | ecosystem: Environmental > Aquatic > Freshwater > Lake > Hypolimnion/Profundal zone | place: USA...
CAATAACTCTTCGTAATAAAGGCCGGCTACCGGGTCTCCGCCAATTCCGACGCAGGTGCTTTGTCCCAATCCGCTGTGGGTAAGCTGGTAAACCATTTCATAGGTCAATGTACCGCTACGGCTCATTAATCCGATTTTTCCCTTCATAAAAATACTTCCGGGGAGAATTCCAATCATGGCTTCATCCGGAGAGATCAGTCCCGGACAATTGGCTCCGATAAGTTTGGTCCCCTTTTTCTTAAGATAGGGGGTGATTCTGACCATATCCAGTGTAGGAACACCTTCAGATATTGCAATGACCAGTTCGATTCCGGCTTCAGCAGCTTCGAGTACGGCATCAGCAGCAAAGGGCGCAGGGACGAAAATGACAGAAGTATTGGCCCCTGTTTCTTTGACGGCATCAGCGACAGTATTAAAAACGGGTACTCCATGGACTGTTTGTCCACCTTTACCGGGAGAAATACCACCAACTACGTTTGTCCCGTAATCGATCATTTTTTGAGTGTGAAAACTGCCATCACGGCCGGTAATTCCCTGGACCAGCAATTTTGTATTCTTGTTAACTAAAATGCTCATATTTATTACTTTAATTTGATTATCTTAAAAAATCCACGCTTAGGCTGATCGCTTTTTCTGCAGCTTCACTCATCGTTTCTACAGTAGGAAGATTGGCATTCTTCAGAATTTCGAGCCCCTCTTTTGAGTTGGTCCCGGAGAGCCTGATTACAATCGGGATCTTGATTTTTATCTGTTCCAGCGCTGCGACCAAACCCTTAGCCACGTCATCGCACCTGGTTATTCCTCCGAAAATATTGATCATCACCACTTTTACGTTTTTATCCGAAATGATCAGATTCATCGCATCAATCACCTTCTGGGGATTTGAGCTCCCGCCGATATCCAGGAAGTTAGCAGGCTCACCACCATATAATTTGATCATATCCATGGTAGCCATGGCCAGTCCGGCGCCGTTCACCATACAGCCGATTGAGCCATCCAAACGTATGTAAGAGAGCCCTTTATCCTTTGCATCAATCTCCTTCTTCTCATCTTCAGAGGGTTCGTTAAGGGCAAGAATTTCAGGTTGACGGAAAAGGGCATTGTCATCAAAAGTCATCTTACCGTCAAGGGCAAGAAGCTGGTTGTCCGATGTGATCACCAGCGGATTGATCTCCACCAGCGAGGCATCGGTATCGATAAATACCTTATACAATTTCTGAAAAAGATCGGTTGCCTGGCGGACCAGCTTAAAATCATCAAACAGCGCAAAAGCGATTTTGCGTGCTAAAAACGGGGCCATTCCAAGATCAGGTTCGATCGCAAATTTGAAGATTGCCTCCGGGTTATCTTTTGCGACTTCTTCGATTTCAACGCCACCTTCACGGCTAACCATAAAGACTGCTGATTTCGTATTTCTGTCAATGGTCAGACCGGCATAAATCTCACTGACAAATGAGACACCCTGAGCGACCAGCACTTTTTCTACTGTGAAACCTTTAATATCCATTCCAAGTATTTTCTCGGCGGCAAGAGTTGCTTCTTCCGCATTCCGGACCAGCTTAACACCGCCGGCTTTCCCTCTTCCTCCCGTAAGTACCTGTGCTTTAACGACGCAGGGAAAACCTAATTCCTGGGCCGCTGTCTGTACTTCGGAAACCGAATAGCACAGTATTTCATTGGTTACCGGTATTTCATAACGCGCTAAAATCTCTTTAGCCTGATATTCATGAATTTTCATTTCGAGATCGATTTGTTGTGTATGATTCTTATTAGATTTGTCGTGAAATGCTTATTATTCGATAATTAGAATAATAATTCGCCAAAAATAGTTTTAAATTGGTTATCTGATTTAAAATTCTCGAACAAATAGATAAATTTTACAAAAACAGACAGAAACTGTGATATTTCAGCTTTTTTTAAGCTAACTATATATTCTTTTGCGCCAAAATAGGGTTAAAAATGAGATCTAAAATTTTTCTGCAAATCCGTTCCTACACGGTAATGGTGATTGGCCTGGCACTTTATGCCTTTGGTATAACCGCATTCCTTATCCCTTTGAAGATCGCAGGGGGGGGTGTAACAGGAATTTCAATGCTTATTTTTTATGCCACAGGATTCGGGACCGGATATACCTACTTCATAATCAATGTATTCCTGGTGATTATTGCCATCAAAGTGCTTGGAGTCAACTTTGGATTGAAAACGATCTTCAGCATGTCGATTATAGCGATAATGTTAACGGTGTTGCAAAACCTGGTGAAGGAGCCAATCTTAAAGGATATGTTTTTGTCATCTGTCCTTAGCGGAATCCTTGGAGGAGTAGGCATCGGATTGATTTTTAATGAAGGTGGAAGCACCGGGGGAACCGACATTATTGCCATGATCATCAATAAGTACCGGAATATCAGCCCGGGACGAATTATCATGTATTGTGATGTCATTATCATTGCCTCCTCCTTTATCGTACTTCATTCGGTTGAGAAACTGGTATATGGTTATGTAACCATGTGGGTTGTCTCCTATTCGATTGATGCCTTTCTGTCCGGTGCCCAGCAATCTGTGCAGTTGTTTATCGTTTCGGATAAATACGAGCAAATTGCCAATTTCATCAATCATGAATCACGGCGGGGTCTGACCATATTTGAAGGAACTGGCTGGTATACCGGAAGAAACGTGAAAGTTATTATGACTGTTGTGCGACAAAGGGAGTCCCCCGAAATTTTCCGGAAAATAAAAGAACTCGATCCTGATGCATTCATCTCTTTGAACAAGGTGATGGGGGTTTATGGGAAGGGATTTGATAAACTCAAATACTGAGTTTTAAATCACCAGTCAAATTGTAACAAGACCAGCCTGCCGGAAGACATAACCAGGGATAAAAACTGAATATGCGAGTTCCATCCGCCCTTTCAGGAACAAATTATTTAGGGATGAAAAATAGTGTTGCCATAAAAAAAATTAATTCGTTATGTTTGCAGATTATAAAATGGAAAAATATTGAAAACAAAATCCACTATTTACATAGCACTCCTTAGCGGAGTATTATTTTGCCTGTTGTTTAGTTGTCAGAAGACTCAGGTACCGAATGTTCTGCCTACAATTGCAATATTCTCTGTTACCAATATTACCTCCTCATCAGCTGCAAGCGGCGGGGGAGTCACTGCCAGCGGAGGTGCGATTGTTACTGCCTACGGTATTTGCTACAGTCTGAAACCGGAACCCACAACTGCGGACAATAAAACCAATGATGGAAACGGGATTGGTAACTTTTCGAGCTCATTGACCGGATTAAAACCTTTGACCACCTATTATGTCAGAGCCTACGCTACAAACAGTGTTGGGACAGCCTATAGTAATCAGTTAATATTCAATACATTACCTCTGGCTCCAGGTTTAACTACTTCCGCCTTATCCGGAGTCACATCCTCTACTGCCTATGGAGGTGGTGAAGTCACGATTGATAACGGATCGCCCATTGAAGTGCGTGGCGTTTGCTGGAGCATCAATCAGAATCCGACCACTAAAGATGGCAAAACCAGCAATGGAACCGGGTTAGGCGCCTTTACGAGTTATCTTACCGGATTAACGCCCGGATCACTCTACTATGTAAGAGCTTATGCAATTAACAGCGGGGGAACATCATATGGCAATCAGTTGACAATTACCACAAATGATACCTTACCAACCATCAAAACTACCGCAGTATTGGGCGTGACCTCAACTACGGCATCAAGCGGTGGAACAATCTCCTCTAACGGTGGGGCCGCTGTAACCGCCCGCGGAGTTTGCTGGGCGACCACGCAGAATCCAAGTATTGCTGACTATAAGACAGTTGATGGAGCTGGCTCCGGCTCTTACGCCAGTACACTTACCGGATTAACTCCGGGCACCACTTATTTTGTACGCGCATATGCTACAAACAGTGTAGGGACCTCCTATGGAGCTCAGGATACCATCACAGCAACCATCTCGTTTATCGGTGAAAAATTCCAGGGTGGTATTGTTTTTTATATTGACGCGAGTGGTCAGCATGGACTTATAGCTGCTCCGACCGACCAGTCAGTAAATATTCCATGGTGGAACGGAAGTTATAAATCAACAGGTGCTACAGGAACTGCAGTCGGGACAGGTCAGGCTAACACAAAGGCGATCATTTTGGCGCAAGGGAGCGGTAATAATGCCGCAAGTATTTGCAGATCACTAACAATAGGAGGATATACAGACTGGTTTTTACCCTCCAAAGATGAGCTTAACCTGATGTTTGTGAATATTGGTCCGGGAGCCAACGGAGCTAATGCGAACCTGGGTGGTTTTGGTATCTATGTCTATTGGAGTTCCAGTGAGAGCAACAGCCAAACGGCCTGGAGCCAACTCTTCAAAACAGGTTACCAATATTACAATTATAAAGACTACCTGTTCTTAGTCAGAGCGGTCAGGGCTTTCTAATCCTCGTTATAAGACTTTTTTCTTAATTTCTTTAAAGCTGATTTGACTTTACTTGAATAGTATGTTAATACTCAAATTCTTAAACTAATAAAAAGCCGTTTCGATGAAAGTTGAGGCGGTTTTGTTTTTGTTATGATTAATTTTACAGATTATCACTTATAAACTGAATCAATGTCTAATCGTCGGAAATATGCGATCACAGGGATGGTGATTGCAGTGCTGGGTATTTTAATCGTTTCTTTGTATATGCGTTACTACCAAAAACTTCCGCCTTTAGGTGAGGATCTGGTAGTCCATATTTCTGAACCTAGACTGCTTTATGGATTAAAGGCTGACTCTTTTCATATTGAAGAGAGCAGGGTCGCCAGGAATCAGAATCTTTCGGATCTCCTTAGTGAGCGTGGAGTTTCTGCACAGACAATTGATCAGCTCGCAAAAAATTCGGTAGCCATATTTGATGTGCGGAAAATAAAGGCCGGTAACCGTTATACGTTGTTCTATTCCAGGGATTCAGACAGGAGGCCACTCTACCTTGCCTACGAAAATAATAACATCGATTATTACCTCTATCCGTTAACCGGGTCGTTACTGGTGACTGCAGGCAAACAGAACGTGACTTCGAAAAGACAAACTGCGTCGGGCGTGATAACAAGTTCCCTCTGGAATGCGATAAAGGAGAGTCATATAAGCCCTCTTCTGGCCGTTCAGTTGTCAGATATATATGCATGGACCATCGATTTCTTTGCCATCCAAAGAGGGGATCAGTTTACCGTGATCTATGATGAAGATTTTGTAAATGGCGTGTCCATTGGTCCGGGGAAAATCTATTCGGCATCATTTACCCAGGGGGGAACTGATTTTTATGCGATCCGTTTTACCCAGGAAGATGGGGATAGTTTCTTTGATCAAAAGGGGAACAGTCTGAGAAAATCATTTTTGAAAGCGCCGCTGAAATTTTCGCACATCAGTTCCCGCTTTTCAAATAACCGGATGCACCCCATTTTACGGATTGTCAGACCCCATCATGGAGTCGATTACGCAGCAGCAACAGGAACCCCGGTATACACCATTGGAGATGGGATAGTCCTGCAAAAAAACTATCAGCCCACCGGAGGTGGTAATTTTGTGAAGATCAGACACAATTCAGTCTATTCCACGAGCTATATGCATCTGTCCAGATTTGCCGCTGGCCTAAAAGTCGGAGCCCATGTCCGGCAGGGTGAAGTGATTGGATATGTAGGTGCTACAGGGCTTGCATCGGGTCCTCATCTCGATTTCAGGGTTTACATGGGAGGAACCCCGGTCGATCCGTTGACCGTAAAATCCCCACCTGCAGAACCGGTTAAACCGGCGAATATCGCCAAATTCAATGCGCTAAGAGACTCGGTATTGCAGCAGCTTGCTATTAAGAGGCTTTGACGATCCGGCAATTGACCGGTGCCAGTTTGCTGCTGATTGCCAGCTGTTTCAACTTTCGTGTTTGAATACTTTTCTCAATGAAGGATTACAATCGAACAATCTGGTTTGGAGTTGTCATAGGCCTGCCGCTTTAGACAGCCGCGAATGGCCCTCCTCAAATTAAAGTTATTATTTCCCCTCTGCAAGCGTTACATCAGCTACAAACTGTCGGATTTGCTGTTCGTCTTCTTTCTTGCAGATTAACAAGGTTTTCTCAGATTCAACGACAATATAATCCTTGAGTCCCTGGATAACTGCAATTTTTTGGTCAGGCATATTGATAATGCACTCACTGGTATCGTATAAGAATATTTTATTCCCGCTTATTGCATTGGCATGTTCATCCTTTTTATGATTCTCGTAAAGCGAACCCCAGGTACCCAAATCTGACCAACCAAAGTCGGCGCACAAAACGTAGACATTATTCGCTTTTTCCATTACGCCATAGTCGATGGAGATGTTGGGGCATTCGGAATAAACTTTATTAATGTATTGAACCTCGTCGGGGGTGTTGATATGTTTTTTCCCATATTCAAACAATGAAGTCACCTCAGGCAAATGTTTAGTAAATGCATCCCGGATAGCCTTTGCTGACCAGATAAAAATTCCTGAATTCCAGTAAAATTCTCCGGTTTCAATAAATACCTCTGCCATTTTACGATCTGGCTTTTCGGTAAAAGTCTTGACTCTGAATAAGTTATTCTTTTGTTCAAATGCTATTTTTTCAGCTACCTGAATATAGCCATATCCCGTCTCAGGACGATTTGGCTGCAATCCAAGAGTAAGGAGAACATCACTTTCGGAGACATACCTAAGGCCGTTATTTATCTCTTCCAGGAAGTAATCTTCCTTTAAAATTAAATGATCTGAGGGAGCTACGATGACATTGGCGTCAGGACAAAGGCTCAGAATCTTATAGGTTGCGTAGGCAACGCAGGGAGCGGTATTCCGACGTAAAGGCTCGGATAACACCTGGGATTCCTTCAGTTGGGGAAGCTGACTGAGGACCAGATTTTTGTGATTTTCACTGGTAACTACCAGAAAATTGCCGACGGGAATTATGCGTGAAAAACGGTCGAATGTTAGCTGAAGCAGGGAACGGCCTACACCGAGAATATCTAAAAACTGTTTTGGTTTTTCGGAGGTACTCAAAGGCCAGAAACGGCTGCCAATACCACCGGCCATAATCACACAAAAATTTTTACAATTTTCCATCCCGTATATTTTTACTCAAAATTATTTATTTTTTTGAAATAAAATAGCATCGGATTTATATTGTACGACCAACCCCGGAATAAGAGTTTATCCGAAGTTTGGTCCGGTTAATAAAATGGGCGACAAATAAGCTGTTCGCAAATCTTCCCGGGGAGACTGACAATTACCGAGGTCGGACTACTTCAATTTAGAATTTTTGTGCTGTTGTTTGGACTTTCTGCCAGTGGCACAACTCAGGCGATTTCGGTCCCGAATGATAACCCATATTTGGATTATGTGTTTGTTTCGAGCTATATTTCGTCGTGGAGCCAATTTTTTGTACTTTTATCGGAAAATTTGACCGTTTTGAATTTTTGGGGATTGAGCAGTTTTGCATTTGCAACGAGTTAATTATCAATAATTAATAACTAATTTTTACAAGTGGGTTTATTTTATCACGTTGGACAATATTTTTTGCTGATGGTCAGGGTATTTAAAAAACCGGAGAAAAACTCGATTTATATCCGGCAATTAATCCTTGAAATAGAAAAACTGGGTATTAATTCAATCGGAATTGTCGCTGTGATCTCTGTCTTCATGGGGGGCATCATTACCTTACAGCTGACCTATAACATGGTTAATCCGTTAATGCCAACCTATATCATCGGTCTGGGAAATCGCGATACCCTGATTCTGGAATTCTCCTCAACGGTTCTAAGCCTGATGCTGGCCGGAAAGGTGGGCTCTAATATTGCCTCTGAACTTGGTAGTATGCGTATTACTGAACAGATTGATTCCATGGAGATTATGGGCATTAATTCAGCCTCTTACCTGATTCTGCCAAAAATTATTGCGGTAGTTTTCATCAGTCCGTTTTTATTTATCATCAGTGTATTCTGCGGCCTTGTGGGTGGATTAATTACCGGTCCGCTTTCCGGGGCAGTCACCATAGCAACCTATCTTACCGGAATTACTACGTTGTTTGTTCCGTTTTATGTCTCATTCTCGATAATTAAGACGTTGGTTTTTGGATTCTTAATTGCCTCTGTACCTGCATATATGGGCTACTTTGTTCAGGGAGGTGCCCTTGAAGTAGGACGTGCAAGTACCAAGGCGGTGGTAAATACCAGCATCCTGATTCTGTTTTTCGACCTGGTCCTTACTCAATTGCTATTCAAATGATTGAAATAAAAAATATATGTAAGTCTTTCGAAGGCCGGGATGTATTGAAGGATATATCTGCCGTTTTCCAAAAGGGGAAAACCAACCTGATCATCGGACAGAGCGGGTCGGGGAAGACTGTTCTTTTAAAATCGGTGGTTGGACTTTTCGATATCGATGAGGGAGAGATCCTTTTTGATGGACGGAATACTCTGATAATGGACTTTCAGGAACAAAAATTGCTGCGTCAGGAGATCGGCATGGTATTCCAGAATGGAGCACTTTTTGATTCCCTGACGGTTGAGGAAAATGTCCGGTTTCCTATGGATATGTTTACAACTAGGACGATGAAAGAGAAGGTCATGCGGCTCAATTTCTGCCTCGACCGCGTGAATATTAAGGACTCGAATCATTTATACCCTTCAGAGATTTCCGGGGGTATGCGTAAACGGGTTGCTATTGCTCGTGCTATAGCCCTTAATCCCAAATACTTATTCTGTGACGAGCCAAACTCGGGACTCGATCCGGTAACCTCAATTCTGATCGATGCATTGATTAAGGAAATTACGGCAGAATTTGACATCACAACCATTATCAATACCCATGATATGAATTCGGTGATGGAGATAGGTGACAACATCCTTTTTATCTCAGAGGGGCAAAAATGTTGGGAGGGAAATAGTTCTCAAATTTTTAATACCCGGAATAAGAAACTCAACGCATTTGTTTTTGCGTCTCCTTTTTCAAAGAAATTCAGGGAAATAAAGCAAATGGAGGAGGACGAATGAAAAAAATTCTGATCATATTATCGGCAATTCTGGTTTTTGCCTGCATGGGAAACCGGACACCCAATGGGATTATGTCTGAAAAGGAGATCACCCCGATCATTGTCGAAATCCATCTGGCTGAGGGGGTTTATGCCCAGCGTTATATGGAGAAGATAACCCGGGAGAACTACCAGGAAGACCTCTATCTCTCAGCTTTGAGGAAGTTTAAGGTCGATCGGAAGGTGTTTGAAGCTTCGCTGCTCTATTATGGCAAATACCCCGAAAAGTATAAGCTCATTTACGATGAAGTACTTAACCGGCTGAATGAAATGGATGCAAAAACCAGGGCAAAGGACTCGATTCAGCGTGTAAAAAGATAGTACCCCATGCGCAAGCTCTCTGCTCATTACATCTTCACCGGAACCGGGACTATTCTTGATAAAGGGATTGTTATCCTCACCGACCAGGGTGTTGTAGCAGATATTTTGGATACAAAAGGGCAGCTCGATGAAAGAGCCGGTGTTGAGTTTTATTCCGGCGTGATTACCCCCGGGTTTGTTAATGCTCATTGCCATTTGGAATTGTCCCATTTACGCGCTGCGTTTCAGGAAAAATCGGGGCTCCCTGAATTTCTGAAGAATGTAGCGCTTCAACGCAATCAGGAAAACCCGGGAGCTTTGTCAGAAGCCCGTAATGCTGATCACGAACTCTGGAAAAATGGGGTAGTGGCAGTAGGAGATATTTCCAATACCAATGCAACGTTTCCTATTAAATCGGAATCGAAAATCGCCTATCATACCTTTGTGGAGACCCTTGGATTCTCCCCCCAGCGCGCAGAAAAGGCTTTCGGTATCGCTTTTGATTGTTATGAACAGGCAAAAGAGCTGGGATTGGGTGCTTCAATCGTACCCCACTCTCCCTATGCAATCTCCAAGGAGTTATTCAGTAAAATCTCTTCCTTTGCAATCCGTAAGAACTCAATTCTGTCGATGCACAGCCAGGAATGTTCTGAGGAGGATGATTTGTACCGTTCGGGGAATGGTGAAATCTTCAGGCATCTGACCGAAAATCTCCACCTGGACCTCACCGCTTTCCATCCTTCCGGGAAAGGTGCCCTGGAGAGTGTTCTCGGCCATTTACCCTCAGAAAACAAACTCCTTCTGGTACACAACATCCGAACGACTCAAAGGGACATTGACCAGATATGCCAGACAAGGCTGATCAGCCAGACCTGGTTCGTCCTTTGTCCGGAATCAAATCTATTCATCGAAAACCTCCTTCCCGACATTGAGCTCTTCCGCAAAAATGAGCTTCAGATTTGTCTCGGAACCGACGGTCTTTCATCAAACCATCGTCTCTCCATCCTGGAGGAGATGAAAACGATTCAGCACCATTTCCCTGCAATTCCTTTGTCCGAAATAGTGACCTGGGCAACGGCAAACGGAGCAAAGGCTTTGGAGATGGACAGTTGGGCAGGAACTATTGAAATTGGCAAGCGGCCCGGGATTAACCTGATTACCGGGATGGATTTACACCAATTACGCTTCCAGCCACAATCACGGATCCGAAAATTGATTTAGTTCGATTTTATGTAGCTTAATATTAAGAATATTCGAAACTGCAATATGCCGACATTTCTTTTTGATCAAACAATATTTGGACCTGTCATCAGCCGAAGATTAGGTGTTTCACTGGGAATTAATTTATTGCCTAACGATTCCAAATTATGCTCCTTTGACTGTATCTATTGTGAATGTGGTTGGAATCCTCAAAAGGGTAGTGTTAAAGCCGTTTTCCCAACCCGGATTACAGTAGAAAGACTTCTCAGAGAAAAACTGGAGGAAATGAAAAAGGAAGGATCCCTGCCTGATGTGATCACTTTCGCCGGAAATGGCGAGCCGACAATGCATCCTGAATTTCCTGCTATTCTCGACGATACCCTGCGGATACGGGGTGAAATTTGCCCGAATGCGCGGATTGCCGTTTTATCCAACTCCACCATGCTCCATAAACCCAAAGTGGTTGAGGCACTTAGAAAGGTTGACGACAATATTCTTAAACTTGATTCGGGTATTTCGGAGACCATACGAGTTCTCGATCAACCTGTAGGAATATTTGATCTTGTGAAGGTGGTGCAGAATCTAAAGCAATTCAATGGCAGCCAGATTATACAGACAATGTTCATCCGGGGTAGTTTTGAAGGGACCCAAATAGACAATACGACAGAATCAGAACTGGTGGCCTGGATCGCTCTGCTCAGGGAGATTCAGCCAAAATCTGTGACTATTTATACCATTGCCCGTGATACCCCTTCCAACGATCTATTTAAAGTTTCGGTCGATGAATTGGAGAAAATTGCACTCCGGGTTAAAGTGGAAACCGGTCTTGAGGTCCAGGTGAGCGGATAGGCGGAAAGGATAATTTGTGTTTTGCAGCTGGTTAAATAAACGGAAATAAGGAAATAAAATAGTGGAGTTAAACTTTTGATAAGGAAAACGACTAAAACGATGGAAATGAGACTTAGATTTGTAGTATTAGTGTTTGTGCTGTTCGCGTTGAATACCTCCGGACAGCAAAAGAGTGGTCAGGGTTCGCTGGTGGAATATGTGAACCCGCTAGTAGGAACCGATTCTGACCATGCCCTGTCGAACGGCAATACCTATCCTGCCATTGCCTTACCTTGGGGAATGAATTTCTGGACCCCTCAAACCAATAAAATGGGAAATGGCTGGGGTTACAGGTATCATGATGTGAAAATACGGGGATTTAAACAGACCCATCAGCCGAGCCCGTGGATCAATGACTATGCTGCATTTTCGTTATTTCCCGAAACGGGCACTCTCATCGTTGATGAAAATAAGCGTGCTTCGTGGTTTTCGCACAAGGCCGAAGTTTCGAAACCTCATTATTACCGCGCATACCTTGCCGATTATGACGTCGTTACAGAGATAACCCCAACTGAGCGTGCCGCACAGTTCCGGTTTACCTTCCCCGAATCTGCCTCTTCACATATTTTGATTGACGCCTTTAACAAAGGATCGATGGTGAAGATATTACCCAGGGAAAAGAAAATTACAGGCTATTGCAGAAACAACGACGGGGGTGTTCCCGAGAATTTTCACAACTACTTTGTGATCAGGTTTGACAAGGAATTCACGGAAACAGCTACCTGGAAAGACAGTGTTCTGACCGTGGGAAGTGAAATGGCCGAAGGGAACCACGTGATGGCGATAATCAGCTTCAAGACTAAAAAGGGAGAGCAGGTCCATGCTCGGGTGGCCTCTTCATTTATCAGTTTGGAACAGGCAGAGCTTAACCTGAACACAGAGGTCGGAGATCAGACTTTCGATCAGACCAGAAGTAAAGCAGAAGAGACCTGGAACAAAGAATTTGCCAGGGTAAAAGTTGAAGGGGGAACCGTTGACCAAAACCGTACTTTTTACACGGCTCTTTACCATACGATGCTCTTTCCCCGCAAGTTTTATGAAATTGATGCGAATAATAAGGTAGTCCATTACAGTCCATATAATGGGAAGGTCGTTGCGGGATATCAGTTTACCGACAATGGATTTTGGGACACTTTCAGGGCGGTATTCCCCTATTTTACCCTGATGCATCCAACCCTGAGTTCTCACCTCATGGAGGGGCTTGCCAATACATTCGATGAAAGTGGCTGGCTTCCCGAGTGGGCCAGTCCGGGTCACCGCGACTGCATGGTTGGCTCGAACTCAGCGGTGATTATTTCAGACGCCTACCTCAAGGGAATCCGCGGGTTTGATATTTCGAAATTGTATGAGGCTATCCTGAAAAACACCGAAAACGAAGGACCAATGCATTCTGTGGGTCGCTATGGGGTTAAATATTATAATAAATTGGGTTATATCCCCTATAATGTCGGGGTGAATGAGAATACGGCCAGAACCCTCGAATATTCTTTCGCTGACTGGTGCATCTGGAAGCTGGCAAAGGATCTCGGGCGTCCTCGGGAGGAGATCGACCGATTTGCGAAACGTGCCCTGAATTACCGGAATGTCTTTGATAAATCGGTCAACTTCATGCGCGGAAGAAACGAGGATGGCACTTTCCAATCCCCTTTCCGTCCTGACAAATGGGGGGATGCCTTTACCGAAGGGTCGAGCTGGCACTGGACCTGGTGTGTGTTCCACGATCCCGAGGGGTTAGCGAACCTTTTCGGAGGGCGTCAGAAGATGGCTGATCGTCTGGACGAGATGTTCGTTGCTGCCCCAACCTTCGATTACTCCTATTATGGCGTACAGATTCACGAAATCACCGAGATGCTGATTGCCAACATGGGACAATATGCGCATGGGAATGAACCTGTACAGCATGCAATTTACCTCTATGATTATCTTGGACAACCCTGGAAGGGTCAGTATTGGATCAGACAGACGATGGACAAGCTCTATAATCCCAATCCGGACGGACTTTGCGGTGATGAGGACAATGGCCAGACTTCGGCCTGGTATGTCTTCTCGGCAATGGGTTTCTACCCGGTGGCCTCCGGAACGGGTGAGTATGCCATCGGCTCACCGCTCTTTAAAAAAATCACCCTGACGCTCGAAAACGGGAAGAAATTTGAGATTGATGCACCTCAAAACAGTGCTGAGAATATTTATTTAAATAAAGTCACCCTCAACGGAGCCGTATATGATAAAAATTATATCACACATACCACTTTTTTAAAAGGGGGAAAACTTCAGTTTGACATGACAAAAGCTCCCAATAAATCAAGGGGAACTTCACCTGAAAGCCTTCCCTATTCTTTTTCCAATCGCGGGAAATAGATTTAAGAAAGGTTGCTGGCGGCTCTTTACTCGACTGTTTGAAAATTACATTTGATCTTAATTTTGTACATAGAGCATTAGAAATTGTTTAACCTTTATACTTCGGTTTCATTGGTGCCCAATGCTTTTTTAAAGTAGTGCCTTAGGCCTAAAATATGGGTAGAAGAATAGAATAGCATATAGTATATCGTCCCGTCCGGGACGAAACCTTATATTTTATTCTGTTTTCTACCCATCCGCCAACTGGCGGATCCCTGACGGGATTAAGAACCCAATATTAAACAGTTTTTAAATAGTTATATGTTTCGCTCAAGGTATTGAATTTGTATTTATTGTGTCCTTCAATAGACATATAACATTCTTTGCTCAAATCAACTATCGGAGCATAATTCCGGTAGCCATTCTGCCTGTCCTGGCTCCGTCGCGACGGGCTGAAAAAAAACGGCTGCTCTCTGTCCAGGTGCAAAGCTCTGCTAATTCGATCTTTTCAGCAGAGACACCTCCTCCGATCAGCTGATGACGATTGGCCTTCCAGAGGTCAAGCAATCGTTTGCCCGGGATCACCGGATTTGTGTCACGATGAAATTTAGGATCAAATTGGTGATGAACATCGGCCCCGACTTCATATACCTGAGGACTTATGGAAGGTCCTATGGCACCAACCAGATCGGCCGGATCTGATCCAAACTCTTCAGCCAATTTGTGAATTGCTTTTAAAACTATGTTTTGTGCAGTTCCGCGCCACCCGGCATGGATCGCTGCAACAACCTTCCGGCGGGGATCAAACAGGAGCACTGGTACGCAATCGGCGGTTTTTACGGCAATGCAAACTCCCCTGAGATTTGTAATCAGGGCGTCAGTTTCAAGAAGATACTGTTTTTGCTCCGTTTCACCGGCTGCAAAAAAATCATCGGTTATTATTTTTACCGTTGAGGTGTGGGTCTGCTTCGGGAAGATTAACCGGTCAGTGCTTATATCCAATGCTTTAGAGAGGGTGTTTCTGTTGGCGATTACATTTTCATGGGCATCACCCGAGTTGAGCCCCAGGTTTAACGAGCTGTAATTTGCAGTGCTTTTACCTCCGGTACGTACGGTGGAGAAGTGGACCAATTCAGGATAACCGGACAGATTATTGAATTGCAATAGCGATAAACCTTTTATAGCGACAGAAATCATCGTACGTTTCTACTTTTTACGTTAAATTCGCTGCCAATTTACAAAAGTTCCGCAAGGAACGATTAAAAGCGGTATATGGAAATTGAAATTCTTCAGCTTACAAAGGGGGCCAAAAAGGCGAAAGGGCTGACAGTTGTGATCGATGTCTTCAGGGCATTCTCCACTGCTTGTTATGTTTTTGCCGCCGGAGCTGAGAAGATTATCCCGGTTGAACATGTTGGGGAAGCTTTTGAGTTGAAGAAGGCGATGCCTGATTTAGTCATGCTGGGTGAACGGTTCGAGCGGAAAGTCCCTGGTTTTGATTTTGGGAACTCCCCGACGCATATTATAAACCAAAATTTTAAAGGAAAAACGATCGTCATGACCACCAGCTCGGGAACCAAGGGTATTGCCAATGCCTCTTTGGCCGATGAGATTGTAACAGGTAGTTTTGTCAATGCGGGTGCCATAATCCGATATATCCAACAAAAAGATCCACTTGTAGTAAGCCTCGTTTGCATGGGTTACGAAGGGCGCTATCCGACTCAGGAGGATACCTTTCTGGCGGAATATATACGCAATAAATTGCAGGGTACGGAGCCCGATTTCGATCAAATGAAGGAAATGCTCGCCATCGGTGACGGGGCTCGTCTACTCGACCCCGCCAATCACGAGTGGTCACCCGCCTTTGATTTTGAACTTTGTCTTGATCCAAATCGTTTTGATTTTGTATTAAAGATTGAAAAGGGGGAGGGTTTTAACTGGCTGAAGAAAATAGAGAGTTAGCAACTGGCTGGTGGCAACTGGCAAAGTATAAAATAAAATACTTAAAAATGAAGAAATACAATTTTGATGAGATCATAGAACGACGCGGCACTGACTGCCTCAAATACGATATGCTGGATGTCTTTTTTGGAAATGCGGATGCTGTGCCACTTTGGGTTGCCGACACCGATTTCAGGGTGCCTGACTTTATCATAGATGCGTTGCGGCAGCGGCTGAACCACGAAATTCTGGCTTACTCTTATCGTACGGATGGTTTTTACGAGTCGATTATCAATTGGGTGGATCGCCGGCATGACTGGAAGATTGAAAAAGAGATGATTACCACCAGTCCCGGGGTAGTCTCGGCAGTCTCCCTGTTGGTTATGGCCCTTTCAGAACCCGGTGACAAGATTATTGTTCAGCCTCCGGTCTACTTTCCATTCTTCACCAGCATTAAAGGGTTGGGCAGGAAGATGGTTGAAAATCCATTGATTATTAGGGACGGAAGGTATACTTTCGATTTTGAAAATCTGAAGAAGGGGATCGATGAGAATACCAAAATGCTCATCCTGTGCAGCCCCCATAATCCGGGAGGAATGGTATGGACCAAGGAAGAGCTCGAAGAGTTATGCCGGATTTGTACAGAAAACGGCATATTCATTGTTTCGGATGAGATTCATGCGGACCTGGTTTTTTCTGGTAGTAAGCATATCCCAGTTCCGATGATCTCTGAGCAAATCGCGATGAACAGTGCCGTTTTGATGGCCGCCAGCAAAACCTTTAATGTGGCAGGACTCTCCTCCGCTTTTGTCATCATCCCAAATAAACGGATCCGGGTAAAGTATGAGCAGGTTTTAAATACCGTACATATCCATAGCGGAAATATCTTCGGAAATATTGCCACAGAGGTTGCCCTGCGTGATGGGTACAACTGGCTTGATCAATTAATGGTTTATCTTGAAGACAATTATAAATTTCTGGAGTCTTTCATCTCAGAGAGAATGCCCAGGGTGAAAATCATGAAACCGGAAGCTACTTTCCTGGTCTGGATGGATCTGAATTCCTATGGTCTGAGCGAACAAGAGTTAGCAAAACGGTTGATCAAAGCAGGTGTTGCCTTGAATCACGGTAGCAGGTTCGGGACCGGTGGAGATGGCTATTTCAGACTGAATTTCGGTTGTCCCCGCTCAGTTTTGGAAGAGGGGCTGGTAAAAATGGAGAAGGCGTTACAGTAAAACTGCTTTTAAAAGTGAGGAGGTGATTAGCTCAGAACCTGAATTAGACACTTGCTCACTCGAGTTTTATTTTTTCAACTGCCAGCTAAATCCCTCTTTGGTATCTTTGATCTCAAATCCCAATTCGGAAAGGCTGTTGCGGATTTTGTCGGAGGTGGCCCACTCCTTGTTCTTCTTGGCTTCGACACGCAGATTCAGCAATAGATCAACCACCTCTTTTAACACCTTCTGGTCGGATCCGCCGATAGCAGTTTCAGATTTGAAGCCCAGGATATCGAATGTAAATTCATGATAAAGCTTTTTCAAAAGAGCCAGGTCCCCAGCGTTTACCGAGGCTTTGCCATCATTAACCGAATTGATCATTTTGACCCCGTCGAACAGATGGGCAATCAGTATCGGTGTGTTCAGATCATCATTGATCGCCGCATAACATTTTTCTTTTAGCCCCTCCACATCAAGCGTTGAATCTGCCGAAGGTTTAAGTTCATCAAGCAAGGCAACCGCTTTGAGCAACCGTTCAAGTCCCTTCTCGGCAGCCTGGAGTGCCTCATTCGAAAAATCGAGCGGACTCCGGTAGTGGGCCTGTAAAATGAAGAATCGTATCGTTATCGGAGAATATGCCTTTTCAAGCAGGGGATGCGTTCCTGAAAAAAATTCGTCAAGTGTGATGAAATTCCCAAGCGACTTCCCCATTTTCTGACCGTTGATGGTGATCAGGTTGTTGTGCATCCAATAGCGGACCGTATCGTGTCCGAAGCAGGCCACACCTTGTGCAATCTCGGCTTCATGGTGCGGGAAGAGCAGGTCGAGCCCACCGCCGTGAATGTCAAAAGTTTCACCCAGATATTTGGTACTCATGGCGGTACATTCGATATGCCAGCCCGGAAATCCGTTACCCCACGGCGATGGCCAGTTCATAATATGCCCCGATGAAGCCTTTTTCCAGACAGCAAAGTCAAGGCCCGATCTCTTCTCATTCTGAGAATCGAGATCACGCGTATTGGAATAAAGATCCTCTATCTTCCTTCCAGATAATTTTCCATATTCATGGACAGAGGCAAATTTCTCCACATCAAAATAGACCGAACCATTGATCGGATAGGCAAACCCGGAATCAATCAGCTGCTGAACTGCAGCAATCTGCTCAATGATATGCCCTGAGGCTGAAGGCTCAATGCTTGGAGGCAATACATTGAGCTGGGCCATATTCCGCCGGTAACTGTTGGTATAAAGCTGAACGACCTCCATCGGCTCGAGCTCTTCAACCTTCGCCTTTTTAGCGATCTTGTCCTCACCCTCATCGGCATCGTTGACCAGGTGACCAACATCGGTGATATTGCGGATATACCGCACCTTGTATCCTAAATGATTCAGATACCTGAACAACAGATCAAAGGTGATCGCGGGACGTGAATGACCAAGATGAGCTTCACCGTATACCGTTGGACCGCAAACATACATCCCCACATGACCGGGATTTAAAGGTTTGAAAATCTCTTTGCTCCGGCTAAGGGTGTTATAAATAATAAAATCGCTCATCTTCTTCATGTTTTCAAACTTGACCACAAAATTAAAAAAAATTACGGCTCATTTACTGAAGGAATAATGGCACTTGTTAAAGAGCTGTTGGTTGCCGGCAACTGGCTTCCGGCTGCCCCTGGTTAAAAGGGTTCACCCCTTTCGATTTAAAAGATTATATTTAAGGGAAATTACCACATCGTGCAATTTGATTATTTGTAATTTCATTTCTGAAAGATGAAATTGCCGGAAGCCAGATGCCAATAGCCAGTCGCTTTTTTTCTTATCTTTGGTCCAAAACATCAAAGACCGATGAAGAGAATTTTTGCCGGCATCCTTATTCTGGCCTCCATGTTGATTATCTCCTGTGGAAATGCCCAGGATAAGCGTCCCTTAGTAGTAATTAAGACTGAATTTGGGGAGATGAAGGTGGAGCTTTACAACGAGACTCCAAAACACCGCGATAATTTTCTGAAACTGGCTAAAGCCGGATATTTTGACGGGCTCCTGTTTCACAGGGTGATCAAGGATTTTATGATTCAGGGGGGCGATCCGGACACCAAAAATGCGAAACCCGGACAGAAGCTCGGCAACGGTGGACCGGGATATGAAATTGAAAAGGAGATTAATCCCAATATCTTTCATAAGAAAGGGGCACTGGCAGCGGCCCGCGAAGGAGATCAGATCAATCCTGAGAAGAAATCTTCCGGCTCACAATTTTATATCGTTCAGGGAGTTGTATTCCCGGCTAACAATATTGATGCAATAGAGGAGGAGGTGACCCAGAAATTGGCCCAGAATATCATGAATCAGCTTGCCCGGGCCAGCAGTGATTCTTTGATTTTCTACCAGAAAGCGGGAAACCGCCGGGCTTTCGATAAACTGGTTGCAAAGCTTCAGGCGCAGGCGATGGGTAAGGCGAAGCAAACCCCATTCAAATTGACCGAAAAACAAAAGGAGCTTTACACCACTGTCGGAGGAACGCCGCACCTCGATGGAAATTATACGGTTTTTGGGGAAGTAGTTGAAGGACTGTCTGTTCTGGATGCCATCGCAGCACAGCCCACAGGTCCCTATGACCGGCCGGCCAAGGATATCCGGATGGAGATTAAGGTAATCAGGGAATAATATATCGTGGAGACGTACGATCGTGCGTCTTTAATATCCCAGAAATAATTCAGCAATCCGTAGGTCTTCAGGAAAGGTAATCTTGATGTTTTCACGATTTCCCATCACCATGTGGACTCTTATTCCGGAATGCTCTGCCACTGATGCGTCATCTGTAAATTCAGGAATCCACGGTTGCTTATAACTCTCCTGAATCAGGGAAGCTTTAAAAACCTGGGGGGTTTGTACCAGGAAATAGCGTGACCTGTCAACAGGAGCCGAAGAATTCATGGTTCCTTCGCGTACGGATTCATTGGCCGGCAGAACGGGAATAGCTGTCCCGGTTTCTTCAGCACCTGTAAAACAGCGGTTTAGCGTCTCATGACTCACCAGCGGCCGAACCCCGTCATGAATTGCAATTAGCTCAGAGTCATCTACCAGTGACAGTCCGTTTTTCACAGATTGAAAGCGGGTGTCACCTCCGGCAATCAGCAAGTGAGGAATATCGAAGTGATGCTGCCGGCAAAGCTCCTTCCAGTTATCAATCTCATCAGCCGGGAGTACGACGATCAGTTGAATCGACGGGTCAAAATCGTGAAAATTCCGGATGGTATGCATCAGTACAGGAATACTGCTGACCCGCAGAAACTGTTTGGGTAATTCAGTTCCCATGCGTGATCCATTTCCCCCTGCGACGATAATACAACTTCTTCCCATCGATTTTTGATTTTTTATACAAAAATAGGGAACCATTCGACAGTTAGTTTCCCAATTTCAGTTATTTTTGATCTATGAAGGAGATACTCTGTTTTCTTAAAGATCTTGAAGCGAATAATACGCGTGATTGGTTCAATCTGAACAGGGAGAGGTACGAGGTGTCGCGTAAGAAATTTCTGACTGTCGCCGAGCTCCTGATCCATGAAATCCGGAAATTTGATGATGAAATTCCGGCGTTGAATCCCAAAGATTGTGTTTTCAGGATTTTCCGCGATGTCCGCTTTTCGAATGACAAACGACCTTTTAAAACTAACTTTGGGTGCTTTATCGCCCGGGGAGGACGAAATTTAGGGTTTGCAGGATATTATTTCCATATTCAGCCCGGTGAATGCTTCCTTTCCGGGGGTGTTTATATGCCACCTCCTGAGCATCTTCAGGCTATCCGGCAGGAAATCTACTATCACCCACAGGATTTTATTCAGATCATTGAGAAAGATGATTTTAAAGCGACCTATACCCTCGATTATTCCGACAAATTGAAGAAAGCTCCCAAAGGGTATCCCAAAGAGTGGGAACACCTTGAGCTGATCAAAAACCGCAGCTACGCAGTTGGTCATCCGGTCAACGAAGAGGAGCTCCTTGAACCTGATTTTATGGTCAAAGCAATTGAGATATTAAAAATTATCTATCCGTTTAACAGGTACCTGAACCGTGCTATTGATGAGAATATCAATTCCTGATTTCCAGATTGGGCTGCTCATCATTTACGGCTGATTGTAAAGTCAAAGAATTTTTGGATCCGATTTATTTGGATTGATTATTTGATTCTTGACCCAAATCCAACAAGAAAGTTAAATATATTTTCGTGATTTTATAAAGATGGAGTATACAATATTTAAGGTTGTCCGGTTAAAAAATTCGTTTGGATTGCTTTTTTAAAAAGCTAACTTTGTGACCTTTAAATCTTATGTATGCCAGTTTTTGCCAAAACAAAATACCACCTTCAGTCACTTTGCTGCGGAAAACAGTTCGAAGATCAAAATTGGGAATTAACTTGTCCGGATAACGATGGCCCGGCGCTTATCAGGGCCATTTATGATGATAAGCAATTGGTTATCGATGAAACACTTCCCGGATTGTACAAATTTTCTTCGTGGCTGCCGGTTGATAAGACGTTAGAGGGATCGGGGGCACCAGTCACTTTTAAAAGTGCTGGTCTGGGAAATGCATTGGGGTTAAAAAACCTTTACATTACCTTCAATGGTTACTGGCCTGAGAAGGGGGCATTTATGAATACCGGAACTTTCAAGGAGTGTGAGGCCTATACCGTTTGTGCCCGGATCAACGGAAACAGTAATGGGGTAATGGTTGTTGCTTCGGCGGGCAATACGGCCCGGGCTTTCGCCAAAGTTTGTTCCGAAAATAAAATACCCCTGTTGATATGTGTCCCGGTAGATAATTTAAATGCAATGTGGTTTGAAGCGGAAATTGATTCGTGTGTCAAGCTGATCGCTGCTGAATCGGGTGGAGATTATTTTGATGCCATCCATTTATCCAACCTGGTTTGCCAGATCAACGGATTTTATCCTGAAGGGGGATCGAAGAATGTTGCCCGGCGGGATGGGATGGGGACTACGGTTTTATCTGCCGTGTCAACGATCGGAACGATTCCCGATTATTATTTTCAGGCTATTGGAAGTGGTACGGGCGCTATAGCAGCTTGGGAGGCAAACCAGCGATTCATTGAGGATGGAAGGTATGGTTCGACAAAAATGAAACTAATGGTGTCTCAAAATGCCCCATTTCTTCCGATTAAAGATGCCTGGGATGCGGGCTCGGGAGACCTGCTTCCGATCAATGATGAAGAGGCAAGAAAACAGATTGAAGAGATCAATGCCAAGGTTTTATCCAATCGTAAACCTTCTTACGGGATCAAAGGAGGATTGTATGATGCTATGAAAGATGCCGGTGGTGAAGTTCTGGCAGTTACGAATCAGGAAGCTGAAAAGGCGGCTCAGTTATTTACACAAACTGAGGGAAATGATCTGGAGCCTGCAGCAGCTGTAGCTGTTGCCTCTTTGATTCAGGCGGTTTATAACGGTAAAGTTAATTCGGATTCCATAATTATGCTAAATATAACAGGTGGCGGCATTGAGAAATTTAAAAGTGAGCATAAGGTAACCTATCTGAAACCACAATTAGTATTTCCGCTTAATCCTGATCCTCAGTCTGTTTACGAAAAAGTTAAAATGTTGTTCTGATATCACATTATTTCCCGACTTCAATCCTAAAAGGTAACAACAGGTGGAGTTCCCTAATAAATAAAGTAATTTAATCTTTATTATGAATTTCGAATTTACTTGGCTGTTCATCATACGCATATTATCAGGTGTTTTTGCTTTAGCCTTAGTATTGGCGCTTTGGAAAAGAAGGAGGACAGACGGAGTAAATTTCATGATATTCTTTGAATTTGCTGCCTCCTTATGGGCTATAAGTGAGGGTTTTGAACATGCAGCAACGGATTTTCAGGTCAAACTTCTCTGGTCACAGATTGGATACATTGGAGCCTCTACCACAACACTTTTTTTCCTGTTTTTCACTCTGGCCTATACCCAGTCAACCAAGTTCACCAAGCCATTCGCTATCGGAATATTTTTATTCATCCCTTTGGTAACAGTTCTGCTTGTTTTCACCAATTCATATCATCACTTAATTTGGGAAAGAGTTGATTTCTTTCCGTTGAATAACGAAAATGTCTATTATTATGGAAGTTGGTTCTGGATATATGCACTTTATGAGTATTTGATTCTAATCATTGCAATAATTGTGCTGCTTGTTGGCACATTCAGGTTCTATAAGATCTATAAAATTCAGTTGATTTACCTGATTATTGCCTCTGTTATGCCACTGGTTACCAGTATTATGTATGTTTATAAATTAATAGCGTTGAATGCGGATCTTACTCCCATCGTGCTCATTTTCTCGGGTATACTTTCAGCGATTGGAATTTACTTTCAGCGGATGTTTGATGTTGTTCCTGTTGCCCGACGGCAGACTATAAATAACTTATCGGACGGAGTTATAGTAATTGATATGGTCGACCGGATTGTGGATGTAAATCTGGCCTTTGGCAGAATCATCAACGCAGACAGGGATCTGCTTATCGGAAATCAGTTTAAAAGGTTTAGCCATTTGTTTCTGACCGATAGGCCTGAACTCTCATCGGAAAGCGAATTTCTGACCGAAACTACGATCAGGACCAATGGTGGAGTGAGATATTTTGAGGTCAAATACAGTCCCGTAACCAATAATAAAAATCAGCTTATTGGCAGAATCTTTCTTCTCCATGATATCTCCATTCGGAAAAAAGCACTTGATGCCGCTTTTGAATCGAATGCCCTATTGCGGAATGAGATTGCTGAAAAGGAGAAATTGATCACCGACCTTGATGCATATGCAAGAACTGTGGCTCATGACCTTAAAAATCCAATCAGCGGAGTGATAGGGTTGACCGATTTTATTAAGGAGGATATTCAAAATCAGGAAGAGGGAAAGGCCATTAAGCTCCTTGATCTGCTCAACGAGCAAGGATATAAAATGCTAAAGATTGTCGATGAGTTGCTGATGTTATCAAGGATCAGAAAAGAAGACTTCAATCCGGTGGAGGTTGATATGTATTTAATAGTCAATGAGGCGATTAAAAGGCTCAACCTGCTTGCAGAGGAGCGGAATGCAACAATCGTTCTGCCTGAGAAGTGGCCGGTGGTTTTCGGGCATTCCCAATGGATTGAAGAGGTTTGGGTCAATCTTCTGAGTAATGCAATTAAATATGGGGGTGATCCACCTAAGATTGTAATGGGGAGCGAAGATTTGAAAGATGGCCGATTTCGCTTTTGGATTCAGGATAATGGGAAAGGCCTTCCATCGGAATCGTTTGAAAAATTGTTTACTGATTTTGAAAGGTTGGGTAAAAACAATGTGGAGGGACATGGTCTGGGACTCTCTATCACCAAGCGAATTATTGAAAAATTAGGGGGCCAGGTATTTGTTTCAAGCGAAAATAGTCCTGGGAAAGGGTGTATTTTCAGCTTTATTCTGAAGGGGTAATCGTGGTGGTGGAGTTTGTTATACGAGTGGTTCTTACTTAAAAGGATTAAGGGCAGATAACCAAAGTTATCCACCCTTTTTCTATTTCCAATTAAAATTAAACTAATCGTTAGTTGACCAAAAATGACTGCCTGATGGGAGCAGCCGAATGATCAGCTCAGGTATGCATTATTATTGATTTTATGACTTTCGTTTTTCATCCGTTCCATTGGACGATAAACATAGGTCAGCCCATATTCTCCTGCTCTTTCTCTTTTAAGATCATCTGGTAATTCTGAGAAATGTTCCTCAACCTCATTCCAGATATCAAGAATAATCTCGTCGGCTTCTTTCCTCAAATCGGCAACCTTTGTAGTCCACCTGGCAGTGTTACTCTGCAAGGTTTTTTGAAAATGGTAGGCATCGACAAACTGGTCAAATTTCACCTTTACAACTGCAATGGAGGGATTATACAATGGGTTTCCACCGTGATTAACCCTTTTATGCTCCCCTTCAATGATCTTTTTACCCCACTCCAACACCTCGGAATCCAAAATCAGCGAAGGTGACTTTTTATCGTTGAATCCATAAAACTCTCTTACTGCTGATTTCATGTCACCACGTTGTATCGAAAAATTCAATACCTGAATGAAATGGGACAAATAGATCCTGGCCTTCCTTACAGTTTCGAGATAAGCATTACTGCTTTTCTCCTGCTGAGTTCTGGCGAGCTTATGATGAATAAGAGTCGTTTCAAAATTTGTATAAAATGCTCTGAGCCTGTTCAATGATTTTGCAGAAAAAGCGAGCTCCTCAGGATCTCTCTTCTGCCCCAGCATTATGGCTGTTTGAAGGGCCCTTAATCTTGCCTGATCCGTGTTCGGTAGTCTCCTGTATGGCATTCTCTTAAGTTTTACTTCATTAGTCCTTCCACTGCGAATTTATATAAATTCTGGCTTCAATGCTTCTTCGCAAGATAGAAAAAATAAGAGTTATCAACTATAATAAGTTCATAACAAAAAAGCACGATTTTTAGATCGTGCCTTTTTGTGATGAATCTTTTGATAATGAGTTAATCAGCAATTTTCGCCTTGAGGTATTCCCGGTTTAACCGGGCAATATGGGCAATAGAAATACTTTTTGGGCAGGCTAATTCACAGGCTCCGGTGTTAGTACATCCGCCAAATCCAAGCTCGTCCATTTTGGCATACATGGCCTTTGCCCGTCTTTTGGCCTCCACCTGACCTTGCGGTAATTTGGCAAATTGTGAAACTTTGGCTGCCAAAAACAGCATGGCCGACGAATTTTTACAGGTCGCGGCACAGGCTCCGCATCCGATACAGGCAGCAGCATCCATTGCCTCTTCTGCATCGTCCTGGGAGATGGGGATCGTATTTCCGTCAGGTACGCCACCTGTGTTTACAGATACGAATCCACCCGCCTGCTGGATCTTTTCAAAGGCGGTACGGTCTACCATCACATCCTTGATTACCGGAAATGCACCGACACGCCATGGCTCAACAGTGATGGTCTGACCTTCGCTGAACTTGCGCATGTGCAGCTGACATGTCGTTACCAGCGTGTCTGGCCCATGCGCATGACCATTAATATAGAGCGAACACATTCCGCAAATTCCTTCGCGGCAATCATGATCAAAGGCGATCGGATCTTTCCCCCCCAGAACGAGTTGGTCATTCAGGATGTCAATCATTTCGAGGAATGAGTTTCCCTGGGATATATTTTCCACGGTATAGGTCTCAAACCGCCCTTTAGCCTTGGGACTATTTTGTCTCCAGACCTTTACATATATTTTATTAAGAATTTTATCAGCCATTTTTATAGAATATTAGATATGAGCTATTCAAAAGGAGATTCTTTATTTATAACTTCTCTGGGTTAAATGAATAGTTTCGAAGACCAGTTCTTCCTTGTGAAGGACCGGTTCTGCATCTACCCCTTTAAATTCCCAGGCTGCCACGTAGGCAAAGTTTTCATCGTCACGTTTAGCTTCACCTTCGTCGGTTGAGGATTCTTCCCTGAAGTGTCCCCCGCACGATTCGTTTCTGTTGAGAGCGTCCCGGGCCAGTAATTCTCCAAGTTCAATAAAGTCGGCGACTCTTCCGGCCTTTTCAAGCTCAGGATTTACATTTTTCAGTTCTCCGGGAACAAGAAGATCCTTATAGAACTCAACCCGCAACTCCCGGATCTCCTTAATAGCCTTGGATAATCCTGCTGCATTACGCGCCATACCCACATATTCCCACATGATATGACCTAATTTCTTATGAAAATGATCGACAGGTGTTTTTCCTTTGATATTGAAAAGCTTTTCAAGTTTGGCGGTTGCACTCTTTTCGGCTTCAATGAATTCGGGACGATTGGTGTCGATTTTGGGTACCATAATCTCACCGGCAAGATAATCGCCAATGGTATAAGGCAATACAAAATATCCGTCAGCCAATCCCTGCATCAGCGCAGAAGCACCAAGCCTGTTGGCACCATGATCTGAGAAATTTGCCTCTCCCAGGGCATAAAGACCCGGAATAGTAGTCATGAGGTTGTAGTCAACCCAGGTTCCACCCATGGTGTAGTGAATGGCGGGGTAGATCTGCATCGGCTCTTTATAGGGATCGGTATCGGTAATTTTCTCATACATCTGGAAAAGATTACCATACCTTTTTTCGATGGTGTGGCGTCCGAGTCGTTCGATGGCATATTTAAAATCAAGATATACCGCTTTCCCTTCAGAGTTAACTCCGAATCCGGCATCGCAACGCTCCTTGGCAGCCCTGGAAGCAACATCACGCGGAACAAGATTTCCGTACGAGGGATAACGTCTCTCCAGGTAAAAATCACGGTCTTCATCTGCAATATCGTTCGGTCCGATAATCCCTTTCCGCAATTTCTCAGCATCCTCTGCCTTTTTTGGGGCCCAAACCCGGCCATCGTTTCTGAGCGATTCTGACATCAGGGTCAGTTTGGATTGCTGAGAACCATGAACCGGAATACAGGTAGGATGGATCTGAACATAGCAGGGATTTGCAAAGAAAGCTCCCTTTTTATAGCATACCCATGAAGCTGAAGCATTGCAGCCCATGGCGTTCGTCGAAAGAAAGAATACATTTCCATATCCCCCGGAAGCAATTACAACGGCATGTGCTCCAAAACGTTTGATTTCGCCGGTCACCATGTCGCGGGCAATAATTCCGCGGGCTTTGCCATCGATGGTCACAAGGTCAATCATTTCGTGACGGGTGTACATCTTCACTCCACCTTCGGCAATCTGCCTGTTCAGGGCGGAGTAGGCTCCCAGTAAAAGCTGCTGGCCGGTCTGACCGCGCGCATAAAAAGTACGGCTTACCAATACTCCGCCAAAAGAGCGGTTCGAAAGGAGGCCGCCATATTCGCGGGCAAACGGAACACCCTGCGCAACACACTGATCAATAATATTGGGAGACACTTCGGCCAGGCGGTGAACATTTGCCTCACGTGAACGGTAGTCCCCACCTTTTATTGTATCATAGAATAACCGGTATACCGAGTCATTATCATTCTGGTAATTCTTTGCGGCATTGATACCTCCCTGAGCTGCAATGGAGTGCGCACGACGGGGACTATCCTGGTAACAGAATGCCTTTACATTGTACCCCAACTCGGAAAGGGAGGCTGCAGCAGAGGCTCCGGCCAGTCCGGTTCCAATCACAATGACTTCCAGTTTGCGCTTGTTGGCTGGGCTGACAACTTTAATATTTGCCTTATGGTTGGACCATTTTTCGGATATGGATCCTTCCGGTATCTTTGAATTTAAGATGCTCATAATTATGGATCTTTTTATTTTCAATTAAAATTTAAGGAGAAAATAGATCGGAATGGCTGAAAACCCAACGGCAAAAATGATTCCAATCAGGTTCGCAAGACATTTCAACCGCTTCATCCAGTTGATATTACTCAGTCCAATGGTCTGGAAAGCACTCCAAAAACCGTGTGAGAGATGCAAACCAACCAGGATTCCGCCAATTACATAAAGCACATCGTAAAGCGGAAAGTTGACAAACAAGGTTTTAACCAATTCATAGGTATTGTGCATTTCAATTCCGGTACCCGTAGGTTTAGAAAGGGTTGGATCTCCGGTAAGTTTTAACTTAACCCAGAAATTAAAGATGTGTAATACCAGGAAAACCAAAATCATTCCACCCAGAATAAACATGTTTTTGGAAGGAGCCCACCATTTAAGAAGCTGGTCTCCCGAAGCATATCCCTGCGGACGTGCTCTCATGTTATCGAGGGTAATCCAGCCCGCCCAGATAATGTGAATAATAAAACCTAAAGCGAGGATCGGTTCCATTATCTTAATCATTGGATTTGTGGCCATAAAATAGGCTGCCTGATTAAACAAAACGCCTGTGTCATCAAAAATCAACAAGAGATTCAATGTCAGGTGAAGCGATAAAAATGAGATAAGGAACAGTCCTGTGAGGCTCATAAAAACTTTCCGGCCAATGGAGGCGCTCAGGAAATTGCTCATAAGTACTTGATTTTAATAAATATTTGAGTTAAAAACTGTCTTTATAAAATTCCTTGCAAAAGTAGCCCTTGCCAAAATGGTTTACAACATAAATATGATCAAAGGTCTAATTTAAAATGGTTCTATAAAGACTGGCAAAAGTAGCTTTTTTGGTCCTAAAACAGGATAGGAACTCCTGAATTATTGCAAAAGTTAAATTTTAATTCATGTCTTTAAATGAGTATTTGGGAGAATGGAATTTTATCCAGGAATTGTTTCAATTGGCCTGATACCTTTAACGGCTCCTCCAGAAACCCCATATGGCCTGAATGTTCCAGAAACAGCACTTCTGCACCTGGAATCTTGGATCCATTTTCCAGTTGCCCCTCTGCATCATAGACTTTGTCGTATTTTCCAACAATGATCAAAATCGGAAAAGATACTTTTTGAAGGGTTTTGAGATAGTCTTTTCGACGATTCATCGCTTCTATGGAGCGCAGAGCTCCTTCGCTGGTTACCTGTCTGCTGGTCTGCATGACCATCTCCAGAGCTTTGCCCATATTTCCAACCTGACCGGGAGCAAAATTAGATGGAACAGTCACCTGTAAAAGAAGCTCTCTCTTCCCTTTCCGCAACAAATCAGCTTCCCGGTTCCGTGACTTAATGCTTTGATCATCTGCACTCCTTACGGGAGAATGCATCAGGATCAGCGATTCAATTCTTTCGGGAAAACGTTCCGCAAATGCCATGGCAACATAACCACCCATCGAATGGCCAATCAGGGATATTTTCCCCGCGATACTCAGCCTTTGAAGTAATTCATCAATAACATCGGCAAATAAGTCAAAACGATATCCGGGGGGAGGAGTACTTGAGTTCCCGTGGCCGGGAAGGTCAATCCGGATAACTTTCCTGGTTTTGGAAAGCACTCCTGCCATTTCGTCAAACAAGAGCAGACTTCCCCAATAGCTGTGCAGCAGTAATACTGGTGGACCTTCTCCTTCCGTTTTTACAAATATATAGTAGCCTTCTAATTCAATAATTTGCTCCATAGGATTACTTTAAAGTTTATCGCATTTTTTGTTGTGAAGTGCACGGGCGGAAGTTCAGAAAATTAACAACCACCCGGGCACTCGATTTAACTCCCGAGCTCTTCCATATCTTAACATTTTGCAAAGTTATGGATAATGAAAAACCCTTTCCCACTTTTTTTGTTAATTTGTTGGGGAATAACCTTAACCAAATGCCATGAAGAATTTAATAGCTGCGTTTCTGATAGTACTTTTATTCGCCTCATTCTCTTCCCGAGGAGAGGGCAACGTAAAAGGAAGAGTTTTTAATTCAAAAAACAATGAATCAATTGTTTATGCGACTGTACAGATTTCCGGGACTACCAAAGGAACAGTTTCAGACGACCAGGGGAATTTTAGTATCCAAAATTTAGAACCGGGTTTTTATAAGATTTCAGTCTCCGTTATCGGGTTCAAAACCTATGTTTCGGAGTCATTTCGAATCACCCGATCTGTTGGAGCGACGATCCTGGTTCCTTTGGAAGAGGAAAATATAAAGCTCGATGAAGTGGTCGTCAGGCCAACCTATTTCCCAAAAAAGGAGGAGAGTCCGGTTTCGCTGCGAACCATTGGAATTGATGAAATTGAGAAAAACCCGGGCGGCAACCGGGATATCTCAAAAGTAATTCAGTCCTATCCGGGTGTCGCTTCAACTGCAGCTTACCGGAATGATCTGATTGTGCGCGGCGGGGGGCCGAGTGAAAACCGGTTCTTCCTTGACGGAGTCGAAATTCCAAATATCAATCACTTTGCGACCCAGGGGGCATCTGGCGGACCGGTTGGGATTATTAATGTCGATTTTATCAGGGAAGTGAATTTTTATTCCGGAGCATTTCCTGCCTCCCGCGGAAACGCGATGAGCTCGGTGCTCGAATTTAATCAGCGTGAAGCTACTGAAAAGCTAAAGTTCCGGGGAACCGTGGGGGCTTCAGATCTGGCAGTTGCGGTAGAAGGGCCTCTCACCCAAAAAACAAGTTTCATGGCCTCGGTACGCCGGTCATACCTTCAGTTTTTATTCCAGGCCATTGGTCTCCCTTTTCTGCCAACCTATAATGATTTCCAGTTCAAAATAAAGACCAAAATCAATTCAAAAACAGAGTTATCCTTTATCGGCCTCGGAGCCCTTGATAAGTCGGTTCTAAATACCAGTGCCGATAAGACTGATCAGCAGCGCTATATTTTAAGTTATCTGCCCGAAAATACCCAATGGAATTATACATTCGGGGCGGTCTTAAAGCATTTTAATCCAAACGGAAATGATACGTATGTGTTAAGTCAGAATAAATTGGACAATTCGCAGCTCAAATATCAGAATAACGTGGTTCAGCCTCAGTTTCTGAATCTGGATTATAATTCCTACGAGATGGAATCCAAATTCAGGTACGAACACAATTATCGCTCAAAATCCGGGATAAAAGTTAATTATGGAGTTGACCTTCAATATGTGAGCTATTTTAACCGGACAGTTCAAAAAAGTTTCCTAAAGGAAGCCCCGGTTACCATTAATTACAGGTCGACACTTGGTTTTGCCAAATATGCCGCATTCGGGCAGGTCAGCCGCTCTTTTATCGACCAGCTGCTTGATCTATCCTTTGGCATACGGGCCGACGGAAATACCTATTCGGGAAATATGGTCAGCCCATTGAGTCAGTTATCACCGCGACTCTCTGCCAGCTACCGGTTAACTCCGGGCACTTCACTGAACTTTAATGTCGGGCAGTTTGCCCAGCTTCCATCTTATACGACTTTAGGTTATCGCGATAATAACAGTGTGCTTGTGAATAAGGATAACAATCTGACTTATATTCAGGTTAAACATGTGGTTGGAGGAATTGAATTCCGTCCATCTGACAATTCCCAGGTTACGGTGGAAGGTTTTTACAAAAGATACAGCCATTACCCGTTCTCGGTCAGGGATTCGGTCTCGCTGGCGAGCAAGGGGGCTGATTACGGGGTAAGTGGTGACGAAGCGGTCACACCAACCAGTAAAGGGAATGCCTACGGGATGGAAATTCTGGGTCGCATCAAAAAGTACAAAGGACTAAGTGCAGTTATCACCTACACCTGGGTCCGAAGTGAATTTACCACTAAAAATGGTGATTACATCCCTTCTTCATGGGATAATCGCAATCTTCTGACAATTACTGCAACACAAACTTTTAAAAAGAACTGGGATCTGGGTTTCAGGTGGCGTTATATCGGCGGAGCCCCTTTTACCCCTTGGGATTTAACGAAATCGGCTATAAAAACAGCCTGGGACGCACAAGGAATTGGTTACCTGGATTACAGCAAATTTAATACTCAACGTTTAACAGCCTTTCATCAGTTGGATTTGAGGGTTGATAAAGCGTGGTATTACAACAAATGGTCGCTGATGCTCTATTTTGATGTCCAGAATGTTTACAATTTCCAGGCAGAACAGCCCGATTACCTAGAAAGGGTTGAGGATGCCAGTGGAAATCCTGTAACGAATCCTTCCGATCCTAACAAATACCTGCTGAAGACGATCAAAAATACTGTAGGGACTGTTCTTCCCACGTTAGGGATTATGATTGAGTTTTGAAAATCAATACTTAAAGGTGCAGCGCACCGTTTATATTTATAGCAACAGATTGTTAAAAAATACAGGAGGGACAGCGTACCGAAATTTAGGAGGAAATGGGCTCAATCCTGTCAGGATATTGCGGTACGCTTTACCTTATCCCTCCATAAATAATTTAACTACAAATATTCCGGAACACAGTACCTCAATCTTTGCTTATCCATTTACATTTTTCTGCTTGCTTTTGTATTTTAACACTTATCTATTAAATAAGAACGCTGATGCTTCAGAACTTTGAAAAGATCCGGGTCCGGACAACTTACCTCGAAATGGGTAAGCCACCCCTGGAAAATGATGTGGAAGCGAGGGAGGAGATCACCCTGCGACGTTGGGAGAATCCTGATTTGCAGCATTATCTCGATCTGTATAGGGAGATCGGCAAAAGATGGGGATGGTGCGGGAGGTTAATAATCGATCGAAGTGAACTGGCAGCGATTCTTCAAAATCCGCAGCTTGAGATTTATATTTTACATAATGAAGAATCGGAAATAGGTTATGCTGAGCTGGACTGCACCAATCCTTCAGCGATTGAAATCATTTACCTGGGCCTGAAACTCGGCTTTATTGGTCAGGGATTCGGGAAATCACTGCTTCAAATAACTCTCCGGCAGGCATGGCGGCATCATCCTGAACGGGTTTGGCTCCATACCTGCGAGTTTGATCACAATTCAGCATTAAAAAATTACCTGAATGCCGGATTTGTAATCTGTGATACAAAGAGTGAATTGGAATATTACCCAAAAGATTTCCTTCAGCCGAAATGAATATTGTGAAACTAACAGAATTAATTACTTTTGGTTAGCTAAACCATACCGATACATATTCTTTTAGCCAGCTGATCTTTGGAATATGGGAAAAAGTAAGATGTTGACCATAAACGATATAGAAGATATCATTTTCAGACTGAAGAAGCAGGATAAATCAGCACTGGATGAGCTGTTTGGTTATTATTACCCCCGGTTGTACCATTTCTCCAAGTCCATCCTGAAAATTGAAAATGATATCGATGATATACTTCAGGAGGTATTCGTAAAAATATGGATGAACAGTCAGAAGATAGGCAATCCGGAGACCTTTAATGCCTATATATTTACTATCACTAAGAACGAAGTGCTCAATTTAATCAGGAATAACCTCCGGGATCAGAACTTCAGGGATAGAATCTTCCTTCATTCAGTCGCCGAAGAATATCAACAACAAAGCCAATTGGAATTCGATGAAATCAAAGCCGGGATAGACAAAATAGTGGCAAATCTCCCCGAAAAGAGGCAACAGGTTTTTATTTTAAGCCGGACTGACGGATTATCAAACAAGGAAATTGCCATGCAACTGAATATTTCCGAAAAAACAGTTGAAGACCATATCACCCACGCAATCAAACAAATAAAGAACTCTATGAAAGAGATGGGAATCATCTCTCTGCTCTATTGTTATCTTTTTCTATAATTTTTTCATGTAAGAGCAGGGGATACCCCACCCTTTTGTGTATTACCCGTATAACATGGAAAAACAATTCAGCAAATATTTAAATGGCACGGCAAATCCGGAAGAGTTTTCCGCGATTTTGGAAGCTTTATGTGCAGCAGATAGTGACGACCTGATGTCACTGGAACTCCTGAAATTCTGGCAGGAGACTTTAAATGCCGCGATTGAAAACAGGGATAACATCAAGCTTCTGGATAAGATTCACCACCGTATTGCGCTCGAAGAATCGAAAACGGCTGCCCGAAGGTTTACCTTGTACCGGAACCTGTTAAAAGTTGCTGCAGTATTAATAGTCGGATTAATCATCTCGACCTTTTTCTTTTTCACCAAACAAGAGAAACAATTTGTAGCTGCAACAATTGAAACTGTTAAGACCCCTTATGGTGCACGAACAAGTTTTAAACTCCCTGATGGTTCGGAGGTTTGGCTCAATTCGGGATCTGCAATTTCGTTTCCAAATCAATTTGGAGCTCTCAGGAGCGTGGAACTCACCGGAGAGGCTTATTTCCACGTTGTCAAAGACGGGAAACCCTTCATGGTAAAAACCGATTACGGAAATGTTATGGTAATGGGAACCTCATTTGATGTGAAGGCTTATGCAAACGAGGATTTCGAAACCACCCTGGTGGATGGTTCAGTTAAAGTATGCAATAAAACCAATGAGGTGGTTATCTTAAAACCGGGTGAGCAATTGGGGATTAATCTGAACAACGAATTTTCATTAAATACGGTAAACACCGATGTAGTCACTTCCTGGAAGGAGGGAAAACTAATTTTCATTAAACAGCCTTTTGCGAATGTAGCCAGAGAACTTGAACGGTGGTATAATGTGAAAATTGAATTGCAGGGTAACAGACTAAAAGGACTGGGCTATACTGGCACTATTGAAATGGAGACCTTTGGTGAAGTACTTGAATTGATTAAAACCACCACTCCAATAAAATACCAATTCAATAAGAACACGCGGATATTAAAAATTTCGGGGAATTAAAAACCCTATTTAAGAACCAGATAACCAAATTACAAACTAAAATTTTAAAGTATGGAGAAAAACAGAAAACCAGATTTAAAAAAGTAAAGGTGAGAATGGCCGTTCCCACCTTTAAACCAGATTCGATTTAATAACAAACATTATTTAAACCAATTACAAAGTTATGAATAAATTGCTACGAAAACATGGCAACCCGCCATTATTTTATCAATTTTTTAGAAAGATGAAACTAACTATCTTGATTTTAACTGCTTCGATTTTAAGTTGTTTATCAGCTGAAACCTATTCGCAGACTACTAAATTGACTATTGTCAGTAGTAACTCGACACTTCTGAATGTGATTCGGGCCATTGAGGAACAGAGTGAATTCAAATTCTTCTACAACGAAAAAGTAGATGTGAATATGCCGGTTTCAGTGGAAGTCACCGGCAAACCCGTTACCGATATTTTGGACAAGGTACTTTCAAATACCTTGGTGAAATATAAAGTCCTTGGCCGCCAGATTGCCTTATACGATAAAAATGAGATGGAACCCTTTATGAGCGAACAACAGGAACGTAAAATTACCGGAAAAGTGACTGATCAAGCCGGCGTACCCATTCCCGGGGCAACTGTGATTGTTAAAGGAACCACAACTGGAGTAACCACAGATAATAACGGGAAATTCTATATGACATTACCCGGTAATGCTAAGGTTCTTGTATTCTCATTTGTTGGAATGAAGTCTCAGGAAGTTTCGGTTAGCCCTAATTCAGATTATAACATTGTCCTGACGGAACAAATAATTGGTCTTAATGAAGTTGTCACGGTAGGGTATGGAACCCAAAAAAGAGGTGCATTAACTTCTGCTATTTCTGTCATCAAAGGAGATCTATTACAAGGCCAACCTGTCGCAGACCTAAGCAACAGTATCGCAGGTCGAACATCCGGGATTATTGCTACGCAATCTTCAGGTGAACCTGGCAGTGACGGTTCAAATATTTTAATCCGTGGGATCTCAACTATCGGAAATTCACAACCCCTGGTTATTGTGGATGGTGTACCAAGAAACTATGCACAACTTGATCCCAATAGTATTGCTTCAATCAGTATCTTAAAAGATGCTGCTGCTGTTGCTCCTTACGGTATGGCAGGTGCAAATGGAGTTATATTAATAACTACAAAGAAAGGAAAGTCAGGAACTCCATTATTATCATATAATGGCTATGCCGGATGGCAAAATCCAACTGTTCTTACAAAATTTGTAAACTCCTTTCAATATGCCAGCTTGATGAATGCAGCAAAAGATAATGAAGGGGCATCGCACGTTTACAGTGAAGCTGATCTGCAGGCATATAAAAATCATAGTGATCCGAATGGCCATCCGGATAATAATGTGTTAAAAGAATTGATTACCCCTAATGCAATGATCACCAAGCATAATCTTGAGCTTTCAGGAGGCACTGATAAAGTCAATTATTATACAGCACTCGGCTACCTGTCTCAAGATGGAATGTGGGGGCCAACCAATTACAAACGTTACAATCTGACTTCAAACATCGATATTCACGCTACTAAATACACAGAAGTAAGTATTTCGATTAATGGTAGGGTTGAAGATCGGAACTCACCTGCAGTAAGTTCATCCGGCATATTTTATCAGGCATTCAGAACTCCCCCCATTGCACCGGTTAAATTCAGTAATGGGCTTCCAGGTGGATGGATTGGAAGTTCAGTATATGGGGATATTTTTGACAGCGGATACACGAAGAATCTTGGTTATACTTTGTTGAATCAATTTAGTATTGAACAGCAATTGCCATTTATAAAAGGATTGAGCGTTAAAGCAGTATTAAGTTACGATTATAATCCAGGTGATTCATCTAATCCGGGCAGTGGTATTTCGAGCTTTGAAAGACAATGGGTTACACCAATCCCTTTCTATACATTGAGTACTTCGACAACACCATATACGTATACTCAGGCTGGGAATGGTGGGCCATCTAAACCGCAGTATTACGAAAATTTCACACAAAATCAAGCGTTTACCTATCAGGCTTATCTGAATTACCATAACACTTTTGGTAAAAATGACCTCAGAGGATTGATCGTTTTGGAGGAAAGAAATACTAAATTCAGTACGTTTGGGGCTAGCCGGTTAAATTATGATGTTTTGCTTCCTGAATTGAATAATGGAAGTTCGGCATCAGTTGATGTCGGGAACAGTGGTTATTCATCTGAAGGTAAGCAAGAGTCTGGACTATATCGTTTGTCTTATGCTTATGCAGGAAAATATTTACTGGAAGCATCTGGACGATACGATGGTAATTATTATTTTGCTCCCGGTAAAAGATTTGGCTTTTTCCCTGCATTTTCGGCTGGCTGGAGAATTTCTGATGAAAAGTTTATCAAAGACAAACTTACATGGATAAATAATTTAAAGGTTAGAGGATCTTATGGTGAATCGGGAGCACTTGCAGGTTCTCCTTTCCAATATCTTCGTTCCTATTCGCTATATAGCGGGGCATCTGTCCTGGCAGGAAACCCAACTACCGGGATGGTTGAAAATAGCGAACCCAATATTAACATTACCTGGGAAAGAGCGAAAAAAACTAATATCGGTTTTGAAGCCAGCTTCTGGAATGGATTATTAACTGCAGAGGCCGACTATTTTCAGGAGAAACGGAGCAATATGCTGGCTTCTCCCAACATTGTTGTTCCTATTGAATATGGAGTGGGAATCTCGCAGAAAAATGCCGCTTCAATGAGCAATAAAGGATTTGAAATTGCCCTGGGGTCATCGCATAAATTCTCAGATGATCTGTTAGTTAGCTTAAATGTCAATGCAACGTTTGCCAAAAATAAACTTGGGCAGATCTATGAAAATACAGTAACCTATAACAACCCCAATCGCCGTGTTAGTGGAAGGCCAATGGGCACACAATTTGGCTGGAGAGCAATCGGGTTTTTCAAACCGGAAGATTTTAACCAGGATGGTTCACTGAAATCAGGAATTCCAACTCAGTCTTGGGGGCCGGTTCATCCAGGCGATATCCGGTATGCGGATACCTACGGGCCAAATGGTAAGGCTGATGGGATAATTGACAATAATGATATTGTTCCAATTGGAAAATCGTTTGTTCCGGAAATTATTTATGGTATTTCGCCCAGCATTATCTACAAAGGATTTGATCTGAATATGTTATTACAGGGTGCTGCCAATCGTGATTTTTATATCACGGGTGCAGGGGCCTGGCCATTCTATAGTTCTTCGTCTGCCACAATAGATAATCTGGATTATTGGACCCCAACCCACCAGGATGCCAAGAACCCGCGAATTACCTCTTCTCCGGCGCCAAATAACATGGTTACTTCTTCTTTTTGGGTAAGAAATGGTTCATACTTACGCCTGAAAACCGGTCAAATCGGGTATACCTTTCCTGCTTCTGTTGTTCAACGCATTAAAGTAAAATCGCTTCGTGTTTATGTTTCAGGACAAAACCTGATCACATGGAGTCCGATTAAAAATTTTGATCCGGAGGTAAGTGATTCTCAGGGAATGTATTACCCGCAACAGAAGGTTGTGTCAGTAGGTCTTAATGTTACATTTTAACACTTGAAGAAAATGAAAAAAAATCATATAAAAACGATAATTCGCTATATTATCTTTTCGGTGCTAATCACTTTTTTTGCACTCTCTTGTAAGAATTCACTGGATAATTCACTTAATATTGAACCTCGTAACCAGCTCACTGATGCCTCCGTTTGGGCTAATTCAACAACAGCCGACATCTTCTTAAATGATATTTACGGAAGACTTTTTGATGGCAACAATTGCTGGGATATTTTAGATAATTGGACCGACATTTCAATGTGTGGCCTGTTTTGGCCACCTTCAAAAACATCGACGGTGTATAATCACGAGTATAATGCCACCAACGGATTTGAAATGCGTACTGGATATACTGATGGCACAACTGAACCCTTTGAATGGGGACATCAGTATTCATTTATCCGGAAATGCAACATCTTTATTGCGAGTGTCAATGCCAATGCAGCCAATTTTTCGGCTGATTGGATGAAAACCCGTCTTGCTGAAACAAGGTTTTTAAGGGCTTTCTTTTATAATAATCTTTATATGGCCTATGGAGGTGTGCCGATTCTTACTGAAGCTTTAAACTTAAATAGTCAAGGCGACTCAATTTTCCATCCAAGAAATACCGCGGATCAAACGTATAATTTTATTACTACAGAACTGGGGGCTATTGCAAATGATTTGCCAAATACAGCTTCCGATTATGGAAGAATTACGAAAGGTGCAGCTTTGACCTTGAAGGGTTATGTAGAATTATTTAATCACAAATATGCTGATGCTTCTGTTGATAATAAAGCGGTCATAGATTTGGGTGTTTATTCATTATATCCTGATTACGCCAATCTGTTTTTGCCTGCTGGTATTAACAATAACGAGGGTATACTTTTTCGACTCTATCTTCCACCTGCTCTTGGAGGCAGAGAATCTCTCAGAGGCCCTTGTTTTAACAATGAAGGAGTAGAAGTTTGTTGGGGCGGGGTAAATCCATCCCAACAATTAGTTGATGATTACGCTATGGCTAATGGTAAACCAATAACAGACCCGCTATCTGGATATAATCCTCAAAATCCTTATAATAATAGAGAAACGAGATTTTACAAATCTATTGTTCAGGATAGTTCACTATTTGGTAATGAAACCTTGTATACCAGGATTGGGATAGGTAGTTTAAATGAATTAGATGTTAATGAACGTAGCGATGCATCTAATACCGGTTATATGTTACGTAAAGGAACAAGTCCTGATAATATAGGGGCACAAAACTGGAATAACGGTACAAGTTCTGAAAACTATTATTTTTTCCGTTATGCGGAGGTCCTTTTAAACTATGCAGAAGCCAAAATCGAAGCAAATTCAATCGACCAGAGTGTTTATGATGCGATTGATAAGGTTAGGCAAAGATCTGAATTGCCAACAGTGGAAACATCTTATGGCACAGGTTTGAGCCAAGAAAGTATGCGTTCAATTGTTCGCCGTGAAAGAAAAGTTGAACTTGCTTTTGAGAATAAGCGTTGGTGGGACCTTATTCGCTGGAGAACAGCCGAAGTTGAAATTAATAAGCCTATTATGGCCATGAAGATTACTAAAAATGCAAATGGTCAATGGGTTTATACCTCAGTTCCGGCAATCAATGGAAATCACAAGTTCGATGCTTCCAAAAACTACTTATTTCCTATCTGGCAATCCATAATCGACCAAAATCCAAAAATTACACAAAATCCAGGATATTAATCTGAATCCTGACAGCTGACTTTAATAACTGTGATCTGGATACAACGATCTGGATCACAGTTTTTTTTACTCAATATTTAAAAGATTGCCCATGAGAGCTAATCATACAATTTTACTACTCCTGATTCTTTTTTTTGCTGTTTTATCTTGTTCAAAACCTGGCACTAATGATGTTACTAAGCCGTTAGTGCCAACCGTTGACACTGCAGAGGTTCGTTTCCTGAAAAATCACCCTTTTCGGGCTATGAAATACGGGCTCTTTGTCCATTATGTCAAAAGTTTGACGGTCTATTCCAACGGCAATCCCTGTAATGAGCTTGACACACTGACCGGTAATTTCAACGCTGCTTCATTTGCTACTGATGTTGAAGCGATGGGAGTTGAATATGTAATTTTTACCGCCTGGCATGCCGGCATGTTCCTGCTATATCCAAGTCCTAAAATGGATTCCTGGATTCCGGGGCATTCCTCAAAAAACGATCTGATCGGTCCTATGATTGATGCCCTTCAGGCCAAAGGAATCAAAGTGTTGCTTTATACTCATCCTTATCTGGGTTATCATTTCAACGACACCGAAAAAACACTCACCGGCTGGGGTGCCGGAGTAAATGCTCAAGGTGACGCCGCTCCAAACTGGGCTACATTCAACTTTACCAAATGGAATAACTTCGTCAATGATGTATTTGGAGAACTCATTGATAAATATGGAAGCCGCATCGATGGATTATTTATGGATGAAGGAGACCCATTGGCCCAAATGGATAAAGCCGTAGATTTTTCAAGACTGCGCTCCACCATTAAGAGCAGGGACGCAAATCTGATTCTGATCCAAAATGATCATGGTAATCTTTATACTGCAGATATTGGAGCAAAAGAAGAATATGGATGGGAAGAATTTTCACAGCCTGATGGGAATTTATGGCCTTGCAACGAAATGCCGGTTGCGTCAATCATTTCGAAGGAGTGGTGGGCCAGCTTGCCTGCTGAAACCAATGGATTAAGGTATAATACAGAAAATTTGTTCCGATATACGGTTTTACAGGCTGGCGCCAATACTGATGGAGGGGGTGTTTGTTGGGCTGCTGGTCCCTATGCAGATGGGGGATGGGAAAAAGGGGTAAAAGAACAGTTACTAGCGCTCGATAATTATATTTCACCGATTTCCAAATCCATAAAAAATACTTATGCCAGCACTTCATGGGTCACTTCAGACAAGTCTACCATCAATATGATCTACTGGGGTGTTGCCACCCAATCAACCGATGGGAAATATGAATTCATCCATGTTTTAAAACCACCCACAGGAAACAAGCTTTCACTTTCGATACCGGCTGACGGGAAAAAATTCAACTCTGCAAAACTTCTGACCAACGATCATACAGTAACTCTTACACAAGACAGTAACGGCGTTTCGTTAACCTTAACTGGTGACGATAACTGGGATTCACTGGATACTGTGATCCAATTGACGGTACAAACCAATTAATTCAAACCAAAAAAATAAATCATGAACCTAAGAAAATTACAAATCCTTATTTATGGTCTAATAATTGTGTCACTTATACCGACTGTCATAGTTTCATGCAGTTCCAAATCCAAAAATTTAGTTCATTACACCGGAAATAGAATGAATTCGTACGAACCGATGAAGTACGGTCTTTTTGTTCATTATGTCCCAGGGCTGACTATTTACCCAGTTGGTAAACGGTGCGATGACCTAAATGAGCTGGCCAATGTTTTTAATGTGCAGGCTTTTGCTGACGATCTGGCCAAAATGAAAGTAGAGTATCTGATTTTCACTGCCTGGCACGCCAACATGAACCTGCTCTATCCCAGCGAAAAAATGAATTATTGGCGTCCGGGGCATTCGGCCAACCGCGATGTGATAGGTGATTTGGTGCTTGCAGTCAAAGCCAAAGGAATCAAGGTTTATTTATATACTCATCCACGCGATGGTACTGATTTCAGGAATGACTGGGAAAAAGAAGCTACCGGATGGGGAGCAGGGAAAAACCTGAAAGAAGGCTGGAACCCGAACTGGTCAAACTTTAACTTCGCGAAGTGGAATAATTTTATCAATGATATTTACGGCGAGTTTGCCGATCGTTATGGCAATGAAATCGATGGAATCTGGATCGATGAAGGAAGTCCAGCAGGCGACAGCTATCGGGTGGTTGATTACGGACGCTTGCGGAAAACGATAAAAACCCGTAACCCCAATCTCACCATCATCAACAATTTTTACGGAACAACGTATACCTGCGATTTGGGCATGAAAGAATACGGTCCGGGTTGGAGCGAACTGGCCCAGCCAGACGGAAATAAATGGCCTGCGTTTTCGATTCCTGTTGGGGCCTGTTTTGCAAGGAACTGGATGGCATCCAATCCTGTTGGGAAGAACGATGTACGGTTTTCTGCATCAAGTATGTTCCGTTATATTGTTTTGGAAGCGGGGGCGAACATTACCGGCGGTGGCGGGGTTGCCTGGGCAGCGGGTCCTTACGTAGGGAAAGGTTGGGAAACCGGTGTTCTTGATACCTTAATTAAAGTGGGGAAACTGATAGAACCCATTGCCAGTTCCATCAAACAAACGCTGCCAAGCACTTCCTATCCGACCATTTCAGGAAAAACGATCAACGATTTAAGCTGGGGTGTAGCCACCCGCTCCTTGGACAACAAACTGGAATACATTCATGTGCTGACTGCACCACAAGGCAAAAAATTAATCCTTCCGCCTCCTGAAGATGGCAAGTTGTTTGGATCGGCTACGCTGTTTAGAAACGGCAAAAAAGTATCTTTGAAACAAACAGGGAAAGGAGTGGAGCTCACTTTGCTAGATGATGAATACTGGGATGCTTTCAATACAGTTATTCAGCTAACGGTTTCCGGGATAATACCTTTGAAATCGAAGTTCTATTGGATCAATGATACCGACTTTGATATTTCATACGAAGGCAGAGGGTGGGATTACAGCCGCTGGGAACGTAAGCATGGCGATTACGATAACGATGTGCATGTAACAGCGGTGAAAGGCGATGCTCTACTCTTTCCTTTTACCGGAACCGGTATTGAATACATCAGCAGCCAGAGCAATGAACAGGGCAAGAGCGATATCTTCCTGGATGGTGTTTATCAAGCAACTGTTGATGGTTTTGCTACCAGTTATCAGGCGCAAAAAGTACTTTTCAGAAAAACCGGACTTAATAATGGCAAACATCTTCTGAAGATTATGAATACCGGCGCAAAGTCGCTGGTTTTGGATGCCATAAAAATTCATAATTAAATTGAAAGTGAAATGAATATAAAGATTCAAGTTGTGTTGGTAGTCATTGCTTTTCTTAGTAGTTGGGGAATTCAGGCACAAGTTAAACAACATGCAAATAATATTAATTATCAAATTGTGAAAGATTCGACCGGTATTTCTGTATGTCCTTTCTATTTCAACCCCCGATCGCTTTATCCTAAAAAGCAATGGGAAGGGAAATGGATTTGGTTGAATCAACTAAAATACCCTGAATACCAATTCACCAACTCGACCTGGATTGAGAATAAAAACGGTAATAACCGGACATACAAGTCATTTTTCCGGAAAAAATTTGATTTAAAAAACTTACCGGATAAAGCAATTCTTTTTGCATCGGGTGATGTTTCGTTTAATCTTTATATAAATGATTCTCTGGTGTGCCACGGGCCGGTAAATATTGGTGGTGATTATTTCGACAAAACCCCACCTGCATATTGGTATTTTTCTTCTTATGATGTAAAACCCTATTTGAGACAAGGAGAAAATGTTATAGCAGCAGAAGTATATTCTTGGGCTTTTGAACTCTCTGAAGTCACATCAACAAACGGTCGTTTTCTATGTGACCTTTCTCTGGATGGCGATAAACCAGAAATATTTACAGATCATTCATGGAAGTGTGCACTGGATACTTGTTATTCAACTGATAATGAGCGTTTGGTATTTAATGCAAATAACGAACCAGCTCGTTGGAAGAAAATCAATTTTAATGATCAGCACTGGGCTGAAGCATCTGAAAAAGCACCAGTAAATTCAGCTATGTTGTTTCAAAATGACATTCCGTCAGTTATAAATGTTCCAATTTCGCCACAAAAGATATCCGTTTTGTACAGGAGTCATTGGGAGGATGTTACGAATGAAAATTTCTTTGGCAAGATAGAAGTTGATAGGGAGTTTTTGCTTGATTTTGGTAAAAACATGTCTGCCAGAATCAACTTTTCGCTTATGGCAAATGTAGATGATAGCTTAGTAATTATGCCTTTTGAAAAATTGAATTATGAACCGAACCGGAGTTTCCGGTATGTTTGCAGAAATGGGGTAAATAATTTCTTAACACCGAACTTACATGTGTTCCGTTTTCTGAAAGTAAAAGTGTACACCAAATCATCCGTGAAAATCAATTCTTTTCAGGCTGACTTTTCATCATATCCTGTTCAATATCGGGGAGATTTCTCGTGTTCAGATACTTTATATAATCAGGTTTGGGATATTATCCGGTGGACAACCCAATTGTGCATGAATGATATGTTTTTCGATTCGCCGAAACATCAGGAACCCATTGCCTGTACAGGTGACTATCTCATAGAATCGCTTAGTAATTATTACGCTTTTGGCGACCCCTGGCTAGTCAGGCAGAACCTGATACAAACAGCACGGATGTTGGAAAAGAACGATTATCAGATGTTTCATACCAGCTATTCTTTGCTATGGGTTCAAATGATGAAACAGTACTTTCAATATACCGGTGATACGTTATTAATAAAGCAAATGATGCCTTATGTGCATAATTTACTTTCAAAGTTTGAAACCTACCAGGGTTCGAATTTTCTGTTAAGCAATTCACCGAATTATATGTTTATGGATTGGATCAATATCCATGAATTTAATGCACATCATCCACCGGCAGTAATTGGAATGGGATACCTGACGGCATTTTACTACAAAGCGTTAATCGATGCTGCATATTTAGACGAATGTACCGGTGCAGCCAGTAAAAGCCAGGATTATTTAAAGATTGCAGATAATATTAAAATTGGCTTTAACAAAGAGCTTTGGGATGCAGACAAAGGACTTTATAAAGATGGTATTCCTTTTATCACTGATGTTCAGCCAAATAAATGGCTCCCTGCAGATAAAGAGATAGTTACATACAGTCCACATGTCAATACCCTTGCTGTTTTATATGATATTGCACCACGTGATCGACAAAATGCATTAATGAAATATGTAGTGGAACAAGAGGAGTATGAGTTGCAACCCTATTTCATGTCGTATGTACTGGCAGCGCTAAAACATACCGAAAATATTGAAGAAGGGTTGCGGCAGATTGATTTATGGAAAAATGCCATCGATCTGACTACTCATACCCTAAAGGAAAATTGGCAGGATGTAACAGTTTCAGGTTATGGGGGTGATTACAGTCACGCCTGGGGAGGCTCACCGTTGTATTTTCTATCTCAGAATATCCTGGGAATCTCACAAGAGGAACCTGGCTTCAAAATGATCAGGGTAAACCCATATGTTGGTGATCAAATTACCTGGGCAAAGGGGAAAGTACCTGTTTTTGACGGTTCTGTTATTTCTGTATCATGGAAAAGGTTACCCGGTCATTATATTTACAGTATCACAATACCTGAAAATTCTACGGCAGTCCTTGTTCATCCTGAAAGGTTCAGAAATGCCACAGTATGTATTAATAGTAAAATTGTTCATAAAACCTCAGGAAATTTGATTCTCTCTTCTGGGAATTATGTTATTGAATATACTGAATAGAACAACTTAGTAGAATTTTATGATACTTTTTATCGCAAACAAACGATTAATCGAAATGTATGCTTTCTGGCCCTGCCGGTTGGCAGGCGTCACCAGGCCTGCAACCATGCAACTGGCCCGCAATACCTGGGAAACCATTCCTGGCGATCCATCCTGGGTTTTATTTAAACTAAAATAATCCTACCCATGAAAAAAGCTTTATTTTATATCCTGTTTTTGGCCCTGGCAACTCCAATGAGCGGGTTAAACAATCTGACAGGGCAATCAAAACCATCAAGGCACCTTGATTTTTCGTCTTTGACTTATCAACCTGAAGGTGATGCGATAGTTAAAGAGAACGGTATCCGGTGGAATAACCGTCCGCTCTATTGTGAAGAACGCAAAGCCGTCATCTTTGCCGGAGAGCAACCTTTGTTGTACAGTCAATTGGGAAAACTTGTCTGGGCCATTTCAGATGGGAAAACTACACTTTTTTTGCATCAGTTTGCTCAACGGCATATGCGATATCGACCTGCTCAAATGGAATGGGAGTTTTCCGATCCTAAATTTCAAGGTGTAAAGATTAAACTCAGGGCCACTACTTTGCCCGGAGCTACAGGGTATGTAGCCCGGCTTAGTCTGGAAGGGGCGCAAGCCGACTATTCGGCTGCATGGTGTTTTGTTCCTCCTTCGCTCGAAAAAAAACGTTCCTATAACTTTCTGCCAAATGGTACCGGTTTTAAGTTTGTACCCGATTCAATTGTTCCTTTTTCGAATATTGAAGGGCGGTTCTCTCAAAATGTTGAAAGATGGGAAGTGACCGACCAAAAGAACCTGGATCCCACTCCAAAAGTGACCAGCAACCTTACCGGATGGTACAACGAAGATGCTGAATCCACCAATCCGGCCAATCATCTGACTTTAAAAGAGACACAATCATCCTCATCCCAAGCGTTAAATTCAATGGGCGTCATTGCCTGGATATCCTTCAAACCGGGCATTGCGCAAACATTAGCTGTTGTTGGC
>Ga0364860_10198_pt1 | contig 46957 bp, 14 predicted proteins | sample ExccelAu500001D4_FD_206916 | JGI IMG/M metagenome (GOLD analysis project Ga0364860, IMG submission 206916) | Enriched cells from Trout Bog Lake Hypolimnion, Wisconsin, USA - BchlTB.Aug20.5000.01 .D4 | ecosystem: Environmental > Aquatic > Freshwater > Lake > Hypolimnion/Profundal zone | place: USA...
CAGCAGGGGCTGGAACCGGTTCCTTTGATGCAATTATTGCATTTTCAGGGATCAGTTATGTCACATTTAGTGGCATTGATCTTCAGGAAAATGCATTAAATACCACAGCAGTAACTGAAATGGAATACGGCTTCGCCTTGCTTAAAGCTTCAGGCACTCAGGGTTCTCAGTATATCACAATTAAGAACTGTACCATCACATTAAATAAAGCAAACACCAATACAACTTATGGTATTTATTCAAATAACGGTACTACAGCTGCTCCAACAACTGCATTAACTGTAACATCCATGCCAGGGGCCAATTCCTTTAACAAATTCTACAGTAACACGATATCAAATTGTTATACGGGCATTTATGTTTATGGATTTTCAGATGCTCTTCCTTATATCTATTATGATCAAAACAATGAGATAGGAAAAGACGGTGCAAATAATATCAGCAACTATGGAGGTGGCACTGCAACTACATATGGTATTTACACAATCTGGCAGAACAATCTTAAAGTTTCAAATAATAACATTACCGGAACAATCGCGTCAAGTAATGCAAGTGTGTATGGAATCTATACTGCAGCAGGTCTCAACTCCAACCTTGATGAGTACCAAAATACCGTCAGCCTGACAGGACTGGGGACAGGTTCCTTTTTTGGGATTTATTCTGCAATGGGAGGAAGCGGTACTTCCAACACCTTAAATTGTTATAATAATTCTGTTACAAACTGCTCCCTGCCAAATATGACAAGTAGCCCTATTCAACTAATGTATTTTGCAAATGGGTTTGTGACACTGAATTTCTATGGGAACACAGTGGCCAATAATACTTTTGGTTCCTCCACTTCCACTTGTACAGGTGCCATTTATTATATGTATGTATCTACAGCGCCGACGACACCTGGAACTCAAAACATCTACAATAATTCCATTTCCAACAATACAAGAACACAATCTGTTGTAGGAGGTGGGTTGAATTACTTTTTGTATATGATGGGAGGTGGCAATGTTCTTAATGCTTATGGGAACTCCATCACCAATAATACCGTCGGATCAAATGGCATTACCTATGGAATGTATAACCTCTATACTGGAATCACAAAAAATATTTACAATAATACAATCACAGGTATCAACAACGCTAATGGAACTGTATATGGAATTTACAACAGCAATGGAACCTACGGATATTACTACAATAACAAGATCCAGAATATTACTTCCATTTCGGGAGCCAGTTTAATATATGGGATTTATCAATCCAGTGGAAGTATGATGAATTATTACAACAATATGATCGGGGACTTAAAAACGCCAGCTGCAACAAGTGCAATGGCCATTACGGGTATTTACCTTATTGGTGGAACCACGCTTGGTGTCTATAATAATACCATATACCTCAATGCATCTTCAGTAGCTTCTACTTTCGGAACAGCAGGAATTTATGCAAGTATCAACCCCACTGTTGACTTGAGAAACAATATCATAGATAATGCTTCAACTCCCGGAGGGGCAGCGGCTTATACCGTAGCCCTGAAATATTCTGCCATTGTACCGGCCAATTATGCTTCTACTTCAAACTATAATGATTTTTTTGCTGGTGCACCCAGTGCAAATAACCTTATTTATTATGATGGAACAAATTCAGATCAAACAATAGCCTCATATAAAAGCAGGGTTTCCCCAAGGGATGCTCAAGCATTTACAGAAAATCCCCCATTCGTCAATGTTTCAAGCACTCCGTATGATCTTCATTTACAAACTAGTGTCGCGACTAAATGTGAAAGCGGAGGAAGTATCATATCAACTCCGGTCAATATCACAACCGATTTTGACAATCAACCACGGTATCCTAATTCCGGATATCCAAACAACCTTACTTATCCCGCTACAGACCCTGATGTTGGTGCAGATGAATTTGGAGGGATCCCCAATGATCAGATACCACCTGCAATTGTCTTCACTCCATTAATGAATACAGGAATATTAGCAGCACGCACACTGACAGCAACCATTACAGATCCCAGCGGAGTTCCCATGTCGGGGATTGGATTACCGCGTTTATATTGGCAAATCAATTCAGGAACCTGGAACAATGTCCAGGCTGTTTCAATCGGAGGTGGTCAATATACATTTACGTTTGGCGCCGGTGTAGTTCTTGGAAACGTCGTGAGTTATTATTTAGTAGCCCAGGATAACGTAACCCCAATTCCTAATGTCGGATCAAATTATTCAACGGGAGCTTCGGGATATACAGCAAATCCTCCAGCCTGCAGTACGGCCCCCACTACCCTTTACCAATATACAGTCATCCCTACAATTTCAGGTATTTTTCATGTCGGCTTAGCAAAGGATTACACCAGCCTGACAGCTGCCATTAATGACCTGAATGCAAAATTCATGAACGGGTCGGTGACTTTTATTCTTGATGATGCCACTTATCCTTCAGAAACTTTTCCGATTATTATTCTGACCAATCCAGGGAATAGTTCTGTAAACACCCTAACGATCAAACCAAACTCAGGAGCGACTCCATTGATCACTGGTTCTTCTACTACAGGAATTCTGGTTTTGATGGGGATTGATTATACAACTATTGATGGTTCCAACAGCGGTAGTACCGATAAAAGCCTTACCTGGGAAAATACCAATGCAGCAGCAAATACTTATACAATAGGTATTTTCAATAATGGAGGGAATGACCCTTCTACCAACTGTACTTTGAAAAATTGTCTTGTAAGGGCAAGCAGCCAGGTTACCAATTCAAACTATGCTGTTATTCTTAACTATTCAGGTGGGGGATTTGATAATACAGTCATCACAAACAATACGATCTACAGTGCACATAATGGCCTGCAATTTGTTGGTGTTGCCGGAAGTATTACTCATAACGGACAAATCACCAACAATATATTCGGGTCTACGTTGGATGCATCTGCAATCCAGTACCAGGGCATCATAACCAGTTTTGTGGAGAATACATTGATCAGTGGCAATGAGATCATGGGTGCTCCCGCAGGAAATGCAAATAATACACAGGCAGCCATCGTGATTTCTTCATTTTCCACGAACACACTCATTCGTAAAAATAAAATTCATGACTGGTATTATAATGGAAGTGGCGGCTACGGCAATTATGGGATCTATTACAATGCTGAAGCCTCTTCTGTTACAGAAATCTCCAATAACCTTATTTCGAATATAAAAGGGGATGGAGAATCCGGAGCTCTGAGTTGGAATTCAGCCGGAATCTATTTTGTTACAGGTGGGAATTGCCAGGTGTTTCACAATTCAATTTACCTGACAGGTGCTACCATGTCAACAACCCATAATGGTTGGTCCGCCTGCTTAACCATAACTGGTGGAGTAACGGGACTGGATATCAGGAATAATATTTTTAAGGATTCAACAAAAGCATCATCCGGTACTCCTGCGGGAAACACTTATGCAATTTATAATGCGGGCAACACTTCAGCATTTACTACTATAAATTATAACGATTATTTTGTAGATGGACTTGGCCCAAATATTGGTTTCCAGGGTGTAAATCAGGCTACATTAGGAGCATGGAAAGCAGCTACTGGCCAGGATGTCAACTCCGTTAATGTGGATCCTGCATTTGTGGGGCCGAATGATTTGCATACAACGGCATCCGGGTTAAATAAACAAGGTGTTTATATACCAACTATTATGGATGATTATGCAGGTGTGCTGAGAACCAATCCTCCAGACATTGGAGCTTATGAATTTTCATCAAATCAAATTGTCAGTACTCTGGCTGCGACTTCTATCACCAACACTGGGGTTTCATTGAATGGTACAATCAATGCAAGCAACGCAACAGTCACAACAGGTTTTGATTACGGCCTGACAACTTCTTATGGAACCAGCGTTAACGGGGTGCCTGCAACAATAACAGGCAGTACACTCACCAATATGTCAGCAGGATTAACCGGGCTGGCACCTCTGACAATGTATCATTTCAGAGCAAAAGGTGCTAGTGGCAGTGTAATCATTTATGGAAATGACCTATCCTTTACAACGCTACCCAATCCTCCAACAATTGTAACTACTGCAGCTTCTTCCATCACTGCAATTTCAGCTAATTTAAATGGGACTGTCAATGCAAACAACTCTTCGACGACCGTTTCATTCGATTATGGATTGACAACAGCATATGGAACAACCGTTCCAGGGCTTCCATCACCGGTTAACGGATCAGTTGTGACACCTGTCGCTGCTTCAATTACAGGATTAACTCCCGGAACACTTTATCATTACAGGGTCAATGGCACAAATGCCGGCGGGTTAACGAATGGTAGTGACCTGACTTTTAACACTTCGCCTCCCCCTATCGTAATAACTACTGCTGCTTCAGGGATCACAGGAACGACAGCATCGATTAATGGAACTATCAATGCCAATAACTCATCAACCACAATAACTTTTGATTATGGATTGACAGCTGCCTATGGATCAACTGTTCCCGGTGTTCCATCACCTGTTACTGGAACAGTTTTGACTTCAGTTTCTGCCACGCTCAACGGATTACTTCCAGGAACTTTATATCATTTTAGAGTCAATGGAACTTATATCGGTGGAACCATAAATGGTGGCGATATGACCTTTACAACACCTGTCATCGCTCCTACAGTTATAACCAATGCAGCGTCAGGTATTACTTTCACAACGGCGACATTGAATGGCACTGTAACTGCAAACGGTGCTTCAACGGCAGCCACATTTGATTATGGATTAACAGTGGCTTATGGGACAACAGTTCCTGGCACACCTTCCCCGGTCACCGGGAATACTGCAATTAATGTTAGTGCAGGTATTTCAGGCCTTTCATTAAATACAACCTACCATTATCGTGTTAATGGTACGAATTCTGCCGGAACCACAAATGGCAACGACATGACTTTCCTCACAGGTTGTCCTATTGCAGGACCTGCGGGACCAATCACAGGACCGACACAGGTTTGCCAAGGTGGTTCTGGTTATGTCTATACAGTTTCAATTCCTAATGCTTATGGTTATATATGGACTCTGCCTGTCGGTGGAACCATTACTTCCGGAGGCAACACAAATACCATTACAGTGAGTTATGCTGCTAATTCAGTTGCCGGATATATATTTGTTTACGGAACCGCTGCTTGCGGTAACGGAGCTCCTTCGCAGCTTGCCATTGCCATGAATCCTCCTGCTACACCAACCATCGCAGGCCCTGCTTCTGTTTGCGTAAATAGCACAGGTAAAGTTTATACCACTCAATCAGGTATGAGCAACTATATCTGGACCATTTCTGGAGGTGGAACGATCACGGCAGGTCTGGGGACCAACTCCATCACTGTTTCATGGAATGCTACAGGTGCGCAGAATGTTTCTGTGAACTACAACACTGCTGCAGGTTGTCCGGCACTGTCTGCTACCGTTTACAATGTCACAGTTAATCCTCTGCCGGTTCCGACCATTGCCGGGCCAAACCCTGCTTGCAGTAGCTTCCCTGGACTTATTTATTCCACACAAACGGGTATGAATGGTTATGTTTGGACGATAACTGCCGGGGGAACCATCACCGCAGGTCAGGGTACCAACGCCATCACTGTTACCTGGAATGCTACCGGTGCTCAAAATGTTTCTGTGAACTATACCAATTCCAATGGTTGCACTGCCCCAGCTCCGGTTGTTTATCCGGTTACCGTTAACAGCGGCGCTGCTCCAACCATCACTGGAACTACAAACTTGTGTGTTAACTCAGGGTATTATACCTATACAACTCAACCCAATATGACCGCCTATAACTGGAATATTTCTTCCGGTGGGGTTATCAACTATGGTTCCGGAACCAATGCCATCACGGTTTCCTGGATCGCTTCAGGTGCACAATGGGTGAGTGTAAACTACACGAATCCTGCAGGATGTACTTCTCCGAGCCCAACTCAATTGAACATCACGGTTAACCCACTTCCGGGCGCTGCAGGTTCCATCACAGGTACAGGCACTGTTTGCGGAGGTGCTAACGGTGTCGCTTACTCTGTGGCTGCCATAACCGGCGCTACAACTTATGTCTGGAACCTCCCCACAGGGGCTACCATTGCTTCCGGAGCCAATACCAATGCCATCACTGTCAACTTTGCATGGAATGCTTCAAGCGGTAATATCACCGTCTTTGGAAACAATACATGCGGCGACGGCGCTGTTTCTCCTCCGTTTGGTGTTACTGTAACCCCATTGCCCGAACCGGCTGGTACCATTACTGGTCAGGCTTCTGTTTGCCAGGGCGAAAACAATGTCGTTTACACGGTTCCATCTATTACAGGAGCTACCAGTTATACATGGACTGTTCCTGCAGGTGCTACCACAACCGGTGGTTCCAACACAAACTCCATCACTGTTGATTTCGGGGCCAGTGCTGTTTCCGGCAACATTACCGTTCTCGGGTCAAATTCCTGCGGTAGCGGTACGGTTTCTCCTAACTTCGCAGTAACGGTGAATGTAATTCCTCCAACTCCTGTGGTTACTAATACTGGTGACACTTTGCACAGCAGCGCGTCTACAGGCAACCAATGGTATTTCGCTGGTACTCTTATTCCGGGGGCTACTTCCAGAAACTATGTTGCTACTCAAACCGGTCTTTATTGGGTTGTGGTTACCCTCAATGGATGTTCCTCCGCAGAGTCGAACCACCTTGAGATCATTACAACCGGTATTGATCAACATCCATCGACTTCGATCAATGTTTATCCTGTACCAAACGACGGACGGTTCACTGCAGCCATCACTACCGCTTCACCACAATCTTTCACCATCAGCGTTTATAACAATCTTGGTGTAAAGATCTATTCTGAAGCAAATGTGGAAGTGAACAGTTCTCTCAATAAAGTGATCGACCTGAGACCTGTACCAACTGGCGTCTACACTGTGGTCTTTGAAAATAGCCTGAATCAGGTTGTGAAAAAGATCGTTGTGAACAAATAGGCTTTAGGTGTTGGCCATTAGGCCTTAGGGAAATTAGTATTAATTCTAATGGTTAAAAAAGTCCTGCCGGAAACGGTGGGACTTTTTTTTCGATGAAATGATCTTTAATTGATGTAATTTTGGTAAATCAATCAAAAAACAAACAAAGAATTATTCCTTAAAAAAAACCTGATGAAAACTCAGCAAAAAAAACTTGATAAATCGGTAATACATTCCGGTTTCTATGCGCTTGCAGTTTTGTCACTCATCGCGCTAGCGCCATATACTATCTATGCTCAATGGAACGACAACACTTATGTAAACGAACTTATCTCAACCCTTCCGGTTGCCGATATGCAATCCGCTCCAACATCAGATGGAAAAACATGGGTTGCTTTTTATGATGAGAATGGCAGCAACTATGACATGCGTGCTCAATTAATTGATGCGAACGGATTTAAACTGCTGGGGCCAGATGGAATGCTCGTTAGTAACGAGCCATCCGGAACATCAACTTATGTTTTTAATGTGTGTGTGGATGCCTCGAATAACCTGATCATTGCATATCAGGATCTGAGATCAGGCCCACCAGAAGCTGTACTCTTTAAAATCTCGGAAGCAGGTACCCAACTTTGGGGATCAACTGGGGTTATCCTCGGAGCAGGCCTTTCTCCGTATCCCGCGGTTTTAAGCACTGGCGAGGTGGTAGCTGCCTGGATTGGAAACACCACTTTGGAAATTCAAAAAGTGACAACAAGTGGAACACTGGCCTGGTCATCACCGATAACAGTTATGGTGGGTTCTTCGAATACTACCCGTGGGCAACTAATTGCAAATACATCCGGTAAATTCACCATGGTATATCAGAAACTTGGCGCCGGTATTTCCTCTACTTTGTATTCACAAATGTTTGATAATTCTGGTAATGCATTGTATGCTGCTTTACAGATCTGCAACCAGACCACCGCACCCTATACTTACTATTCTATTGCAGGGGAAGCAGATACTACGTATTTCGGATATTTCAGCTCGACTGGTAACAGGTTTAATTCATTTCTTCAACGGATTAATCCAAACGGGTCAACTCCATGGGGCATGAATGGCTCCAATTTCAACACTTCGACTGGGACAACTGATAATTATCAAAATCAGACTTCTATAAGCTTAACACCGGGATCAAGTTATATATGGTCTGTCTGCACTTTTTCCGATCCAAATCAGACAGTTTATGGGGTTTATATTCAGAAATTTACAAAAGCTTCAGGAGGGAGGCAGTTTACTGATGCAGGAAAAGTAGTTTATCCTATTGGTTCAACCGATTATCAGCAATGCGGGAATCTCGCACTTATTTATGATACTCCCATGTTTATGAGTTATGATGCCAACTATAAAATTTATGCCACCAGGTTGGATGCAAATGGCAATTTTTTATGGCCAGTAAACACTGTTGAACTCAGTTCGACTACATCAACTATTGGCAAGATGCGTTATGGGTTTACACCAGATGGGCCAAACAGATGTGCAGGAACATGGACGGAGCAAAGGAGTTCAAATTACCTTGGATATGCCCAGGGAATTTCAATAGGTGGACTTATTGGGATCGATGTTGCTACTCAGGGGAATGTTCCCGCAATCATCACCACCAGTGGCGGAACTTTACAAATGGTTGACACTGTCTTTCCTTCCACAGCAAACCAGTTGGCGACATGGAGCATAGTACAGGGAACAGGACAGGCTTCGATCAGTGCAGGTGGCCTTGTAACTGCAATGTCAAATGGGACTGTATATGCCAAATCCACAGCAGTGCAGGATATTACTGTGAAAGACTCATTGATGATCACCATAACAGGGCAAACCCCACTTCCTCCGTCAGTTACAACACTCGCAGCAACGGCAATTACAGGGTCAACCGCAACCCTCAATGGATCGGTGATTGCAAATAATGCCCCTACTTCCGTATCGTTCAACTGGGGACTGACAACATCGTATGGAAATACCATTGCAGGGACACCTGCATCAGTAAACACCAATGCACCTACGCCGGTATATGCCAACATTAGCGGCCTTCTTTCGACAACCACCTATCATTTCCGGTGTGTTGGTGTCAATTCTGCAGGCACCACATATGGATCAGACATGTCCTTTACAACCTGCCAGTCGACTCCAGGCACACCAGGAGCAATCACAGGTTTATCTACGGTTTGCCAAAACCAGAGTGGAGTGACTTATAGTATTTCGCCCGTTCCAAATGCTACCAGTTATGATTGGACCGTCCCTAGTGGCGCTAGCATCACTGCGGGGGCAGGAACGACTAACATTACAGTTAGCTTTTCATCCAATGCTTTTTCCGGAAATGTCACTGTTGCAGGGGTTAACTCTTGTGCAACAGGTCCAAGTGCCACAAAAGCTGTGACTGTTAATACAGCACCGTCACCAACCATTTCAGGATCAACAAATCCCTGTGAAGGTTCAACAGACTATGCTTATTCAACTGAAACCAGTATGAACAACTACGCCTGGTCTGTTTCTTCAGGAGGTTCTATCATTTCAGGTGCGGGAACCTATTCCATTCAGGTCCAATGGAATGTAGCGGGTTCTCAAACAGTCAATGTCAACTATAGTAATTCCAACGGTTGCCAGGCTCAGAACCCCACAGTTTATTTTGTAACTGTAAATGCCACTCCTGGGGCGGCAGACACTATTACAGGTTTGTCAACAGTTTGTGCCGGAGCACAAGGGATTGTCTATTCTGTTGCCCCGATTTCAGATGCAGTCTCTTATCAATGGAACTTGCCTACTGGAGCAACCATTGCTTCCGGGGCCAACACCAATTCCATAACTGTTGATTTTGACGCCACAGCAATTTCAGGGATTATTACTGTTCAAGGCACCAATTCATGTGGAAATGGTACTATTTCTCCAAATTTCGCATTAACGGTTAACCCCATTCCTGCGGCTCCAGTGATAACCAATTCAGGAGACACCCTTGCCAGCAGTGCTACAACAGGAAACCAATGGTACTTTGCCGGGAATATGATTATCGGAGCCACAGCTCAAAACTATATTGCGACACAAAATGGGTACTATTGGGATGTAGTCAAAATAAATGGGTGTTCTTCAGCCGAATCTAATCATCTTCAGATATTTATCACAGGTATTGCATCAAATAAATATCCTTCAGTAAATGTTTTCCCTATCCCCAACGACGGACGTTTTAATATCATCTTATCTTCGGGCTCAAATGAATCATTCAACATAAGGATCAATAATAGCCTGGGGGTGCAGATCTTCGAAGAAAAGAACATTAAAGTCATTGGATCTCTCAAAAAGACAATCGACCTGAGGCCGATATCCAACGGTGTCTATACTGTTATTTTTGAAAACAGCCTGAATCAGGTGGTAAAGAAGATTGTTGTGAGCAAATAGGTGTTAGGGGTTGGCCATTAGTCTTTTAGGGTCGGCCATTAGACTTTGAGGAAAGTCCTACCGGAAATGGTGGGACTTTTTTTTGTATTTTTTTTTAACAAAAAAACAACAGGTTATTATATTGAAATTGTTTTTTTTTATTTAAATTTACGGGTTATTTTCAATTCGAGCATCTTTCTATTAATAATAATATGATCATCAACTAAAACCAAAATTATGAAAACACATTCTACTTTTTTGGTAAAGGGAAAAATGGTTATGATATTCCTTTTTGCCATCATTTGTTCAGGAATCCTGGCACAAAACGTGCCGGAGTACATGTACTTTAAATTTGACGCTACAGGAAACCAGATCAATTCTGCAAGCGCTCCTGTCGGCAACAATCCCGCTACATTAACGGGTATGACAATAGGTGGTACGGGTCAGTTCGGGACTGCCATGATTGGTGATAATATTTATCTTGATGGCGTTAACACCGGTTGGGCAACCGCTATGCCAGCAACAGGCTGGACGATTTCCATGTGGCTGAATAATATGCCCAGTAACACCAATCTTAACTACTTGTTCGGGGATGTCAATGCGACTTCCTTCCGTTGTTTTATTGGAGGTGCTGCCGGAGCAGGAAATCTTTTACTGAGAACAACAGGATTGACGGGCTGGACTGATGTCAATGTAGCTAGTGTTGCACCCGGACCGACAGTTGTGACCTTTGTTTTCACAGGAACCTCTATAAAATATTATATAAATGGAACACTAACTGGAACCGTAGCTGAGACCATTGGAGCAATTACAGGCACCGGGCCATTTTACGTTGGAACCTATAATGCTGCCGGTTATGGAGGAATCCCTCTTGGAGGTTTAATGGATGAATTCCGGATGTACAACCGTGCCCTTTCTGATGCAGAAGTAGGAAGTACCTGGAATCATTCATTGCCACTCTCAGGTCCTCCGATAGTTGTAACTACTGCAGCTACCCTTGTTACTGGCAATAGCGCAACCTTAAATGGAACAGTTAATGCCAATGGAGCTAACACAACAGTTACTTTTGAATATGGATTAACAACTGCTTACGGAAATACAGTTCCGGGTGTACCTGGAACTGTCAGTGGTACTACGGTTACTCCGGTAGCAGCAGCAATTATTGGATTGGCATATAATACAACATACCATTTCAGAGTCGATGGCGTAAATTCAAATGGAACGACGAATGGCAATGATATGACTTTTACAACCCTTGGCCCTCCTCCGGTTGTTGTCACCACAGCTGCCACAGCAGTAACAGCAAATACAGCCACTTTGAACGGAACGGTCAACGCAAACAATGCTTCTACGACTGTTACTTTTGATTATGGTTTGACGGTAGCATATGGAACAACTGTTGCAGGTGTCCCCGGTACCATAACAGGCAATACCGTAACCCCATCATCGGCTGCAATTGCCGGTTTAACTGCCAACACAACATATCATTACAGAATTAATGGCACCAGTGCGAATGGTTTAACCAACGGCAATGATATGACCTTTACAACAACAGGACCTCCACCAACAGTTGTCACTACTGCTGCAACTTTGGTTACTGGCACTACTGCTACCCTAAATGGCACGGTCAATGCAAACGGCATTGTTTCGACAGTAACATTTGAATATGGCCTTACTGTAGCATATGGTACAACAGTACCAGGAGTGCCAGCAACAGTATCAGGGAATATTGCTACAGCAGTGGCTGCCGCGCTCACTGGTTTATTGCCCGGCAATACTTATCATTTCAGGGTTGACGGTGTCAACTCTAACGGCACCTCCTATGGGAACGATATGACATTCACAACACCTGCACTTGCTCCTACTGTAATAACCTATGCCGCAACCGCAATAAATACAACCATTGCTACTTTGAATGGTCTGGTAACTGCTAACGGTTCCTCCACAACAGCATGGTTTGATTGGGGATTGACAGCAGCATACGGTACAACCGTGGCAGCAACTCCTGCCACAGTTACTGGAAACATTGGCACAGCCGTATCCACAAATCTCACAGGTTTGACCAATGGAACAACTTATCACTATAGAGTAAGAGGAGTAAATAGCATTGGATCATCCAATGGGAATGATATGACATTTGTGACCGGATGCTTTGCTGCAGGACCTGCAGGGCCCATCACCGGGCCGGGACAGGTTTGCCAGGGTGGTTCGGGATATGTTTATACCGTGGCACCCATTGCCAATGCATCAGGATATGTATGGACGTTGCCTGTTGGTGGTGTTATCACATCCGGAACCAATACCAATACCATTACAGTAAGTTACTCTCCAACAGCAGTTGCCGGTTATATATTTGTTTATGCCACCGCAGCTTGCGGAAATGGCGCACCTTCACAACTTGGTGTCGCCATGAATGCACCGGCAACACCAACCATCATTGGACCTGCTTCAACTTGCATTAACATTGCAGGGAATGTGTATACTACAGAAGCAGGAATGAGCAATTACATTTGGACTGTTTCTGCAGGTGGTTCTATAACCGCAGGGGGGACAACTTCAAGTAATACAGTCACTGTTACCTGGATCTCTACCGGAGCAAAGACAGTCAGCGTAAATTACAACAATGCTGCAGGATGCCCCGCACTTTCAGCAACTGTTTATAATGTTACTGTTAATGCATTGCCTGTTCCAACCATCAGCGGACCAAATCCGGCATGCACTAACATTCCATCAATTTATTCCACTCAGGCAGGGATGACAGGATATATCTGGACAGTAACTGCCGGTGGAACGATTACATCCGGGGTAGGAACAAATGCCATCACGGTCAATTGGAGTTCAACTGGTGCTCAAACAGTTTCAGTCAACTATAACAATGTTAATGGCTGCACCGCTGTTTCACCGGTGAATTATCCGGTTACAGTAAATGCGACGACTGTACCTGTTATTACCGGATCAAACAATGTCTGTATGAATTCAGGATACTATACTTACACTACCCAGCCAAGCATGACTGCTTATAACTGGACGATATCCCCAGGCGGCACGATCTCATACGGATCAGGAACCAATGCACTAACAGTAGTCTGGCCCACAGCGGGTGCGCAATGGGTCAGGGTCAACTTTACCAACCCTTCCGGTTGTTCACCAACATCACCAACTGAATTTGATGTCACAGTAAACGCTTATCCCGGAGCTGCAGGCTCCATCACAGGAACCCCTGAAGTTTGTGCCGGGACCAATGGTATAGCTTATTCTGTAGGAACTATTACCAATGCTAACGCTTACGTATGGACACTTCCTGCAGGTGCTACCATTGCCTCAGGAGCAAACACCAATGCAATCACTGTAAATTATTCGTCCAATGCTTCGAGCGGGAATATTACTGTTTATGGAAATAACGTTTGTGGTAACGGCGCTGCATCACCACCATTTGCTTTGACTGTCGATCCTCTGCCTGCAAATGCCGGTACCATTACAGGTCCTTCTTCTGTTTGTGCCGGATCTATAGGTATCGTTTACACTGTTCCATCAATAAACGGAGCAACTGGTTATCATTGGACCTTGCCTGACGCATTCACGATCACAAACGGTGCCAACACCAACTCCATCACAGTTACACTTCTTCCAAATGCAGTTTCTGGAAATATCACCGTGCTTGGAACCAACTCCTGCGGAAACGGCATAGTATCACCAAATTTTGCTGTGACCGTCAATCCTGTTCCTCCAGCACCAGTAGTTACTAATGATGGAGATACTCTGAAAAGCAGCGCACCAACGGGCAACCAATGGTATTATATAGGAACACTAATTCCCGGAGCTACTGGTCAAATCTACGTTGCTACCCTGGCAGGTATGTACTGGTCCATAGTGACCATAAATGGATGTTCTTCACCGGAATCCAACCATAAGGAGATCATTATTGGCGGTATTGACTCACATTCATCAACTTCGATCAATGTCTATCCTGTTCCCAATGATGGACAGTTTACTGCAGCCATCACCACCTCTTCTCCGCAATCTTTCACCATCAGTGTTTATAATAGTCTTGGAGTAAAGATCTATGCTGAACCGAATGTGGAAGTGAACAGTTCTATCAATAAGGTAATCGACCTTAGGCCGGTTCCCAATGGCGTTTACACATTGATCTTTGAAAATAGTCAAAACCAGATTGTTAAGAAGACAGTTGTAAATAAATAAGTGTTAGTGGTTGGCCATTAGGCTTTAGGGAAAGTAATATTACTTTTTATTGTTAAAAAAGTCCTGCTGGAGACGGTGGGGCTTTTTTTTTAAAAGAAAATATTTTTCTGTTTTACAATTTTTTGATGTTTTTATCATATTTTTGTTTGATAATATTTTTAATGATCAGATTTTTTGTTTTTTTACACTTTTCTTTTTTATTTGGTCAGTTTGATAAGGCATTTTTTTATAAATCATTCAAAATAAACAACGTTAAATACTTAAACAACCAAAACCAAAAACCAAAAATTATGAAACACTTATTCGCTTTACTTTCAACCTTATTGATGCTTGCAGGGTTGAATAGTACTTTGATGGCACAGCCTCAATATTATAATTATAATGTTGACGGTTCTGCAAACTCTTTTCCTTTAGGAATTGCAGCAGGCAAGCAAGTTGAATTGCTTTACCTGCCCGGCGATTTCAGCTCACCTTCTCCTGCTCCTGCAGGAATCATAACCTCAGTTGCCTTCAGGATTAATTCCGGATACCCGATAAACGGCGTTACCTATAACACCATGACGATCGCCATGGGTCAATCAAGCATTACAAGTCTTCCAACCGGATCCTACTACGCAGGCACCATGACAACAGTCTACAATCATGCATCCGTGACCATTACTGCGGCAGGAGGTACATGGCTGACGATTACCCTCGACACCCCGTTTCCTTATGACCCAACACAATCTTTAATCGTGGATTTTGGTCAGTGTTCCTGTAATGCAGGCAGTATTTTCCCCATGTGCTATACAACATTGACGAACAACCGCAGAAGCTGGTCGGCTGGAACATGTCCATATGTATATTCAAGTCAAGGCAATGTCATTTACCATTTTGGTCTCAATCTTTCGGTTTCAGGACCACCCATCGTAGTAACAACCGCAGCCACTGCTGTTACAGGTACTTCTGCATCTTTAAACGGCACGGTTAATGCCAATGGTTCCAACACTACAGTTTCTTTTAACTATGGATTGACAACAGCTTATGGAAGCACCATTGCCGGCATTCCTGCTTCAGTTTCGGGAACCACGGTTACACCGGTTACAGCAGCCATTGCAGGTTTAACAAATAATACAACATACCATTACCAGGTGGTTGGTGTTAATTCCAACGGAACCACAAACGGGAATGACATGACCTTTACCACACTAGGCCCGCCACCTGTAGTCGTTACAACGGCAGCTTCGGGTATCGGGCTTAATACTGCTACCGTTAATGGGACAGTCAATGCAAACAACGCATCTACGGCTGTGACATTCCAATATGGATTGACCGTTGCTTATGGGTCAACAGTTGCAGGTGTTCCTTCTCCTGTAACCGGTACAACTGTTACAAACGTGAGCGCTGCACTTGCTGGCCTGCTCGCCAACACTACTTATCATTACAGAGTGGTTGGGGTCAACTCCGGTGGTACTTCCAACGGGAATGATATGACCTTTACTACAGCAGGGCCTCCTATTGTTGTCACAAATGCCGCTACCAATATCACTCAGACCACTGCAACCTTAAACGGAACAGTAACAGGAAACTATTTATCTACAGCGGTCAGTTTCAATTGGGGGCTCACAACTGCCTATGGAAATGTTGCTACCGGAACTCCAACTCCTGTTACAGGTAATACTGCCACCCCGGTTTCCGCTAACATCTCTGGTTTGACAAATCTTGTTACATACCATTACCAGTGTGTTGGTGTTAATGCAGGTGGAACAACTTTGGGGTTGGATCAAACCTTCCAGACCGGCTGTACTCCACCTCCAGCCCCAGGTACGATTACCGGCCCCGTGAACGTTTGCCAGGGTGCCTGTGGATATACCTACAGTATTGCTCCCATTCCAAATGCAACAAGTTACACCTGGACTGTTCCTGTTGGCGCTACTATCTCCTCAGGCCAGGGAACGACCAGCATTTCAGTTTGCTATTCTCCAACAGCACTTTACGGGTTCGTTACTGTAGCTGGAATTGGATCGTGTGGCAATGGTCCTGCAGGTTCACTGACCATCAATGTATTCTCTGCACCGACACCAACCATCACTGGACCGGCAACAACCTGCCAGGGCAGCACGGGCAATGTCTACCTGACCCAATATGGCTTTAGCAACTACGTGTGGACTGTTACAGGAGGCACTATTACTGGAGGACAGGGAACCTATTCTGCAACTGTGACCTGGAATACCAGCGGAACCCAGGCAGTTAGTGTTAACTATAACAACCTGAATGGATGTGCCGCTCAAACGCCAACTGCTTATACTGTTACAGTGAACCCGATACCTGCCCCGACCATTTCAGGGCTGAACAACCTTTGTGTAAACTCAGGTTCCTATAATTATACAACGCAATCCGGATTTTCAAACTATGTTTGGAATGTATCAAGTGGAGGAACTATCAACTCTGGACAGGGAACCAGTATCATTAATGTCTCTTGGAATGCTTCCGGATCTCAGACTGTCAGCGTAAATTATAGCACTGCAAACGGATGTTCAGCGATCAATCCGACCGTTTACGCAGTTACTGTTAATCCGGTACCCGGCGCTGCTGGAACCATCACTGGTACCGCTTCGGTATGTGGAGGAACCAACGGTGTTATCTATTCTGTTGCACCTATTCAGAATGCAACAGCCTATGTTTGGATGTTACCTGCAGGTGCAACCAATGCAACCGGTGCCTCAACAAGTACCATTACTGTTGATTTTGCTTCCAATGCTTCTAGCGGGAACATCACTGTTTATGGAAACAACACCTGCGGTAACGGCACTCTTTCACCTGCTTTTCCCGTGACAGTAACACCAATACCTGCACCAGCAGGCACCATCACAGGAACTGCATCTGTATGCGCCGGCACTATGGGTGTAGCTTACTCTGTACCTGCTATCACAGGCGCAACCGGTTATACCTGGACAGTTCCAACAGGAACAAGTATCGCAACCGGTGCCAATACCAACGCCATTACTGTTGATTTTAATCCAGGGGCTGTTTCCGGCAACATTAATGTTCTCGGGACCAACTCCTGTGGAAATGGAACAGTTTCTCCGAATTTTGCGGTAACTGTTAATGCCATTCCTGCTACGCCTGTGGTCACCAATACAGGAGATACCTTGCACAGCAGCGCTGCAAACGGAAACCAATGGTATTTCGCAGGTACCCTCATTCCAGGAGCTACTTCCAGAAACTATGTTGCAACTCAAACCGGTCTTTACTGGGTTGTTGTTACCATCAATGGTTGTGCTTCCGCAGAATCGAATCACCTGGAGATCATTACCACCGGTATTAACTCACATTCATCAACTTCAATTAATTTGTTCCCGGTGCCTAACGATGGACGGTTCAATGTTTCTTTCATTACTGCTTCACAGGAAACCTTCTCTATCAAAGTCATCAATAGCCTTGGTGTGAGTGTTTATCAGGAAGCCAATGTTGAGGTAAATGGTTCTCTCAACAAGGTAATCGATCTGAGGCCGGTTCCTAACGGTGTATATACTGTTGTTTTTGAAAACAGCCAGGATCAGGTTGTAAAGAAGATAGTGGTGAACAAATAGGGGTTAGGGGTTGGCCATTAGGCTTTAAGGATATTAATATTAATTTTATTAGTAGAAAAAGTCCTATCGGAAACGGTGGGGCTTTTTTTTATGCTACAAAAAAATCCGTTCTTTTTTTTGTGTTTTTTTAATTATTAAATGATTTTATTATAATTTTGTTACAGAATCATTTTTGAAATAAAAGATGCTTATTTTTTGTACTTTTAATAACCAAAAACCAAAAACCATGAAACAATTATTCGCTTGTATTTCAATCTTATTGATAATTGCAGGGTTGAATAGTACACTGATGGCTCAGCAGTATTACAATTATAATAATGGTACGGGGGCAAATTCTTTTCCGTTAAATGTTACGACGGGAAAAGATGTTCAGTTGCTTTACCTTCCGGGGGCATTTAATCAGCCCACATCGGCTCCTGCCGGAAATATTACAACTCTTTATCTTCGTTTTAACTCTGCAATATCTAATGTGACTTATACAACAATGACCATTAAGATGGGGCTAACGAACATCACGAATTTAACATCTGGTTCTTTTTATGCAGGCTCGTTGACCACTGTTTATTCGAGGGCTTCGGTAGTGTGGAACTATCCAACAGGATGGGGCGCCATTACACTTGACACTCCATTTCCTTATGATCCCACACAAAGTTTAGTTGTTGACATCGGTCAATGTGGGGCTTCGGCAGGTGGTGGAATTCTTTATTTTACGACCCAAACGAATAATCTGAGAGTCTGGTCGGTTGGAGGTTGTCCGTTTGCTCCATATGCAGGCGTCAGTACATACAATTACGATATGGGAATTGATGTCACTTCCACTGCCATCCCACCAACTGTCGTGACCACTGCTGCAACTTCGGTTACTGGCACTTCTGCATCCTTAAATGGGACGGTCAATGCCAATGGTTCCAACACTACTGTTACTTTTAACTATGGACTGACAACAGCTTATGGAAGCACCATTGCCGGAGTTCCTGCCACAGTCTCGGGGACGACAGTTACACCAGTTACTGCAACCATTTCTGGCCTGGCTAACAATACAACCTATCATTACCAGGTGGTTGGTGTAAATTCTAACGGAACCTCCAACGGGAATGACATGACCTTTACTACTTTTGGACCACCCCCTGCAGTTGTCACAACGGCAGCTTCGGGTATCGGACTTAACACTGCTACGGTTAATGGAACAGTCAACGCAAACAATGCTTCTACAACTGTGACTTTCCAATATGGATTGACCGTTGCCTACGGATCAACCGTTGCTGGTGTTCCTTCACCAGTTTCTGGAACAACTGTTACAAGTGTGAGTGCTGCCCTTGCCGGTTTATTAGCCAATACAACTTATCATTACAGAGTGGTTGGGGTCAATTCCGGTGGCACTTCCAACGGAAATGACATGACCTTTACTACAGCAGGACCTCCCATTGTTGTCACCAATGCTGCCACCAATATAACAACAACTACTGCAACTTTAAACGGCACAGTAACAGCAAACAATTTATCTACAGCTGTCAGTTTTAATTGGGGCTTGACTGTTGCCTATGGAAATGTTGCTACAGGAGCTCCAACGCCTGTTACAGGTAATACTGCGACACCGGTTACTGCAAACATTACGGGATTGGTAAACAACAGCACTTATCATTTTCAGTGTGTTGGTGTTAATGCTGGTGGGACAACTTTAGGTTTGGATCAAACTTTCCAAACTGGCTGTACTCCACCTGTTGCTCCGGGTACCATTACCGGCCCGGTTAATGTTTGTCAGGGCGCCTGTGGATATACTTACAGCATTGCTCCCATTCCAAATGCAACAAGTTACACCTGGACTGTTCCTGTTGGCGCTACTATCTCCTCAGGCCAGGGAACGACCAGCATTTCAGTTTGCTATTCTCCAACAGCACTTTACGGGTTCGTTACTGTAGCTGGAATTGGATCGTGTGGCAATGGTCCTGCAGGTTCACTGACCATCAATGTATTCTCTGCACCGACACCAACCATCACTGGACCGGCAACAACCTGCCAGGGCAGCACGGGCAATGTCTACCTGACCCAATATGGCTTTAGCAACTACGTGTGGACTGTTACAGGAGGCACTATTACTGGAGGACAGGGAACCTATTCTGCAACTGTGACCTGGAATACCAGCGGAACCCAGGCAGTTAGTGTTAACTATAACAACCTGAATGGATGTGCCGCTCAAACGCCAACTGCTTATACTGTTACAGTGAACCCGATACCTGCCCCGACCATTTCAGGGCTGAACAACCTTTGTGTAAACTCAGGTTCCTATAATTATACAACGCAATCCGGATTTTCAAACTATGTTTGGAATGTATCAAGTGGAGGAACTATCAACTCTGGACAGGGAACCAGTATCATTAATGTCTCTTGGAATGCTTCCGGATCTCAGACTGTCAGCGTAAATTATAGCACTGCAAACGGATGTTCAGCGATCAATCCGACCGTTTACGCAGTTACTGTTAATCCGGTACCCGGCGCTGCTGGAACCATCACTGGTACCGCTTCGGTATGTGGAGGAACCAACGGTGTTATCTATTCTGTTGCACCTATTCAGAATGCAACAGCCTATGTTTGGATGTTACCTGCAGGTGCAACCAATGCAACCGGTGCCTCAACAAGTACCATTACTGTTGATTTTGCTTCCAATGCTTCTAGCGGGAACATCACTGTTTATGGAAACAACACCTGCGGTAACGGCACTCTTTCACCTGCTTTTCCCGTGACAGTAACACCAATACCTGCACCAGCAGGCACCATCACAGGAACTGCATCTGTATGCGCCGGCACTATGGGTGTAGCTTACTCTGTACCTGCTATCACAGGCGCAACCGGTTATACCTGGACAGTTCCAACAGGAACAAGTATCGCAACCGGTGCCAATACCAACGCCATTACTGTTGATTTTAATCCAGGGGCTGTTTCCGGCAACATTAATGTTCTCGGGACCAACTCCTGTGGAAATGGAACAGTTTCTCCGAATTTTGCGGTAACTGTTAATGCCATTCCTGCTACGCCTGTGGTCACCAATACAGGAGATACCTTGCACAGCAGCGCTGCAAACGGAAACCAATGGTATTTCGCAGGTACCCTCATTCCAGGAGCTACTTCCAGAAACTATGTTGCAACTCAAACCGGTCTTTACTGGGTTGTTGTTACCATCAATGGTTGTGCTTCCGCAGAATCGAATCACCTGGAGATCATTACCACCGGTATTAACTCACATTCATCAACTTCAATTAATTTGTTCCCGGTGCCTAACGATGGACGGTTCAATGTTTCTTTCATTACTGCTTCACAGGAAACCTTCTCTATCAAAGTCATCAATAGCCTTGGTGTGAGTGTTTATCAGGAAGCCAATGTTGAGGTAAATGGTTCTCTCAACAAGGTAATCGATCTGAGGCCGGTTCCTAACGGTGTCTATACTGTTGTTTTTGAAAACAGCCAGGATCAGGTTGTAAAGAAGATAGTGGTGAGCAAATAGGGGTTAGGGGTTGGCCATTAGGCTTTAGTGAAACTAATATTAAAGTTATTAGTAGAAAAAGTCCTATCGGAAACGGTAGGACTTTTTTTCTTCTTGTTATTTTAAATTATTTTTTTATAAATTTGTGGTGGATAATTTTTTTTGTGGGTTATATTTGCGATTAACTTATTTTAAATTGTTTCAAGGATTTGGATCAGATACATTGATTGAAAAATCAAAATCTTTATATTCACGGAAATTTTATAAATAAACCAAAATCAACATTTAACCAAACCAAAACCAAAATCATCGATGAAAAAACTGTTACTATTTTGTGTGTCCTTGTATTTAACAGGAACCACGTTATTCGGTCAAACAACCTTGTTTACCGAAAGTTTTGAAAATGGCGGGCTCATCCCTGCCGGATGGAGTAACACGGTTATTACGACCGGGTCACCAGTGACTTTTATTACATCAGGAACTACAGGTTATCCCGCAGTGACTGTCACACCCTACGATGGCTCATACGAAGTTTTTTACAATTCTTACAGTATTGGATCAGGGGGCAGTACTTTGCTTGCCCGCACTGCCAATACTTCAACTGTTGGGTATAATAACATAACTGTTGATTTTGCCATGTACCACGATAACGGATACAATCCAAGTACAGGAGAAGGGATCACTCCCGAATATTCTATTGACAATGGTGTTACCTGGACCGCAGTTGGAGGTGTCATCAACCGCTATTCTCCTACAGACGGATGGCTTGTACACACAATTTCTCTCCCTGCAAACGCAGCTGGAATAGCAAACCTGAGGATTGCCTTCCTGTTCACCAGCCAGTTTGGCAATAATATTTTTATGGACTTTACTCATATCAAAGGTACTGCAGCATTGCCTCCAACAGTGACTACAAATGCTGCAACCGCTATTTTAGCATATTCTGCAACACTAAACGGATCGGTTAATGCAAATGGAGTCTCGACGACAGTCACTTTTCAATATGGATTGACAGTAGCTTATGGATCAACTGTTACAGCTGCGCAATCACCAGTGACAGGTTCTTCTGCCACGGCCGTAACGGCCGCAATTGCCGGATTATCCGCCAATACCCTTTATCATTTCAGATGTGTTGGAGTAAATGCAAACGGTACAACAAATGGAAGCGACATGACTTTTACCACTGCCAATGCACCACCTATCGTAGTGACAACTGCAGCATCCAATATTTCATTCAATACAGCAACCCTCAACGGAACTGTAAACCCGAACGGAGCATCCTCTACTGTCAGTTTTGATTATGGCTTGACAGTTGCTTACGGCACCAATATCGCCGGCACCCCAAGCCCTGTGACTGGCAGCAGTCCTGTTGCGGTTTCAGTCAACATAGGCGCACTCACACCAGGAACACTCTACCATTACCGTGTAAACGGTGTCAACGTCGGTGGAACCACAAACGGGAATGATATGACCTTTACCACTTCGGCACAACCACCAACCGTTGTCACTACTGCAGCAACTGGCGTTGGCGGAACATCTGCAACGCTAAATGGAACCATTAACCCAAACAGTGCTCCTACTACTTCAAGTTTTGACTATGGACTTAACGTTCCATACAGCAATAACGTGGCAGGCGTACCACTCAACCTTTCTGGAAATTCAGTTCAGGCTGTAAGTGCTAGTCTTACAGGCCTCACAAATAACAGTGTCTACCATTTCCGCGTAAAAGGCACCAACGCAGGTGGGATCACAAACGGAAACGACATGACATTTGTTCTGGGTTGCCCATCAGCAGGGTCGGCAGGTACAGTGACCGGACCAACCCAGGTTTGCCAGGGTGGAAATGGATATGTTTATAGCGTACCCGTGATACAAGGTGCCACAGGTTATAGCTGGACCGTACCAATTGGTGGAATAATTATGAGTGGGGCAAACACTAACTCTATAACTGTTAATTATGCCTATAATGCCAATTCTGGTTATGTGATGGTATATGGGACTGCTCCTTGCGGAAATGGAGCCCCTGCTCAGTTAGCTGTTACATTGAACGCTCCTCCAACTCCAACCATTGCAGGGCCTGCTTCTGTCTGCTTAAACAGTGTTGGCAATATGTATACAACACAATCAGGGATGAGTGGTTATACATGGACAGTCTCCGCCGGTGGCACAATCACTGCCGGTTCAGGGACAAACACCATCACTGTTACCTGGAGTACAGTCGGAGCACAAACAGTATCTGTTAATTATGCCAATACCAATGGCTGTCTCGCACTGAACAATACGGTTTATAATGTTACTGTGAATTCACTCCCAGTACCTACGATTGCTGGTCCAAACCCTGCCTGTACTGGCATATCATCAGTTTATTCCACCCAGGCTGGCATGACAGCCTATACCTGGACAATTACTGCAGGTGGCAGCATCACTTCCGGTGCAGGGACTAACGCTATTACAGTTAACTGGACCACAGCCGGATCACAGACTGTTACGGTCAATTATAATAATGCAGCAGGATGTACGGCTCCTGCACCAACTAGTTATCCTGTTACTGTAAATACAACGACTGTTCCTGTCATTACAGGGTCAAACAGTGTTTGTATGAATTCAGGTTATATTACCTATTCTACTCAAACTGGCATGACTGCTTACAATTGGACAATTTCCTCAGGCGGTTCGATTTCGTACGGTTCAGGTACAAGTTCAATATCGGTGGTTTGGACAACTGCAGGATCACAATGGGTAAGGGTTAACTTTACCAATCCTTCAGGATGTTCACCTACTTCACCAACAGAATTAGATGTGACTGTCAGTGCTTTTCCAGGATCTGCAGGCAGCATAACTGGTACTGGCACTGTATGTGCCGGGACTTCGGGAGTTGCATATTCTGTAGCAGCAATCACCAACGCTGTTGCCTATGTTTGGACACTCCCTGTAGGCGCTACTATTGCTTCAGGTGCTAACACCAATAACATCACAGTGAACTATGCAAACAATGCTGTTAGCGGGAACATCACTGTTTATGCCAACAACATTTGCGGCAATGGCACTCCTTCTCCGGCATTTGCCGTCACTGTTAATCCTTTGCCTGATGCAGCCGGTACTATCACTGGTACTGCTTCTATCTGTGCAGGTGCCACTGGTGTGGCTTATTCTGTGCCTGCAATTAATAATGCGACCGGTTATACCTGGACCGTTCCAACAGGCGCAAGCATCGCAAGCGGCGCCAATACCAACGCCATCACCGTTGATTTTAATTCCGGCGCTGTTTCCGGTAACATCAAGGTTCTTGGCACCAACTCCTGTGGAAATGGAACCATCTCTCCGAATTTTGCTGTCACTGTCAATGCTATTCCTGCCACCCCGGTCGTTACCAATACAGGAACTACACTTTTCAGCAGCTCACCAACCGGAAACCAATGGTACTTTGCAGGAACACTCATTCCAGGGGCAACTGCTCAGACTTATACTGCAACTGCGAATGGGCTTTATTGGACAATCGTAACAATCCTTGGTTGCTCTTCTCCAGAATCAAACCATTTGCAGATTTACATTACGGGTGTTGATTCACATAATTCATCTGCAATCAATATCTATCCAGTTCCTAACGACGGACGGTTCACCGTTTCTTTCACAACTGCTTCTGAAGAATCTTTCTCGATCAAAGTCATGAATAACCTTGGCGTGAAAATCTATGAAGAGGACAATGTGGAAGTGAGTGGTTCACTCAATAAGGTGATCGACCTGAGGCCTGTTCCGAACGGTGTCTATACCCTGATTTTTGAAAATAACCAAAATCAGGTTGTAAAGAAGATTGTGGTGAGCAAATAGTGTAATAGCGAAATAATTCGTAATTCGTAAGTAAAAAAAAGCCCTGCCGGAAACGGCAGGGCTTTTTCTATCTTTGTGCAAGAAATAAGCAATCGAAACCGTGCAAAAGAGATTATTTCAGGTCATTATTATTATCATTTTGATTGCATCTCATTCTTATGCACAGTATTTCAGTACTGGGCAGGATCCAGCATCATTGCAATGGAGGCATATCAAGACAAAAGGGTTCCAGTTGATCTATCCACAGGATTTTGAACAAAAAGGGCAATACCTCGCGAACATCCTTGAGATGGTTCAGTCAAATGAAACAAAGACGCTGAAGGCAAAGGTTCCCTGTATTCCTATCGTGATCCATTCACGTTCTACTATTTCAAACGGAGTTACGGTTTGGGCACCGAAAAGGATTGAATTCTATTCCTGTCCTCCTCAAAGCACTTATGCAGAGGAATGGCTTGAACAGCTTGCCATTCATGAATGCCGTCACACCGTTCAGCTCAGTAAAATGAACCAGGGTTTCACAAAAATACTAACCTATATTTTCGGGGAACAGATAACCGGTGGTGTACTCGGGTTGTACCTACCCTCCTGGTTCCTGGAGGGAGATGCAGTTTGCACTGAAACTGCCTTGTCAAAAGCCGGAAGAGGCAGAACGGCTGCATTTGAGAATATCCTGAGGGCACAACTGCTTGAAAAAGGAATCTATTCCTATAATAAAGCAGTGCTGGGATCATACAGAACCTTTATACCGGATCAATATCAGCTTGGATATCCTCTCGTTGCAGAAGCCAGGAAGACCTATGGTCCGGCAGTTTGGAATTCAGCCCTCGATCGTACAGCAAAACTCCCATTCATGGTTGTTCCTTTTTCCTCCGGAATCCATAGAGTGACCGGTCTGTATAAAGCTGGATTTTATAAAAAGATGCTTTCCGATCTTACCGACCAGTGGAAACGACAGGAAGATTCAATCACCCTTACCCCTTTCGCCCAGATTACAAAAACCAGTAGTAAAAATCACCCGACATACGTTCACCCAGTCTTATTAAATGATTCAGTCATCATAGCAGAAAAGCAATGCCTGAACAATCCAGATCAGCTTGTTAAAATCAACAATAAGACAGGTAAAGAGAAAAAGTTCATGACTTTGGGAAGCACTCAGGACGGAACCATATCTGTCGCCGGAAATTACGTTGTATGGTCAGAAGTACAAGAAGATAGAAGATGGCAGAATCAGGATTATTCAGTCATCCGTATACATGACCTGAAAAAAGGCACTACCAGGAACCTCACTCGAAGAAGTCGGTATTTTGCACCCTGCCTCTCCCCTGACGCCATTCAGTTGGCGACCGTTAATATTGACCACCAGAACCGCTGCGCCATCGTTATACTGAAAATTCAGGGAGGAACGATCGTCAAGCGTTTTCCTCTGGAAAAGAATGCCCTGGCGCTTACACCGGGCTGGTCGCCTGACGGGAAAACACTGATATTTACCATCCTCAACGAACAAGGGAAAAGCTTAGCCGGTTTAAATATTTCAACCGGAGTGATCCGCTATTTTATTCCATTTGGATTTACAGAGATTTCAGGACCTGTTTTTTTTAATCAAAAATACATCCTATATGCGGCAGACTATTCGGGAATAGAAAATATCTACGCCGTAAATATAGGATCAAATAAAATTTACCAGGTCACTTCCTCCCGATTTTTTTCCAATTCACCGTCTTTGACACATGATGGGAAAAACATGATTTATTCTGATTATTCATCTGACGGGCTTCGGGTTGTCGAAACAAAAATAGATTCGACTCAATGGATCCCCCTGGAAAAAATCAAGGATCATTCCATCAAACTTTCTGAATGTCTGGCTCAACAGGAAAAGGTAAACATTCAGGACAGTGTTCGTGCAAAAAGGCAATATAAGCTATTTGAGTCCGATAGCTGCAACCTGGTCAAGGATACGATTAATGGGAAAATTTTTATTTCAAAGAAATACAACAAATTTCTTCACCTGTTCAATCCTCACAGTTGGGAACCGGCTGTTGTTGATGTGTCAAACCTTACAATCTTTCCGGGAATTTCTTTGCTTTCACAGAATCTGCTAAGCAGTATGTTTGCCAATGCAGGATGGGAATACAATACCAATGAATCGACGGGGAAGGTCTTTACCAACCTCAGTTACCAGGCCCTCTATCCTGTTTTTGACCTGAGTTTCAGTATCGGTAACCGCGCTGCATATTATTTTATTACAAAAACCGAAACAGACAGGTTTACATGGCAGGAGTTGAATCTTGACTTGCATACCAGCATTCCATGGGATTTTTCGTGTGGTAAGTATTTTCGTTATCTAACCCCCTCTTTTGGAACCACGATCATTGGCGTCACTCACAATATCTCTACGCCTTCACAAATAACCACAGGGCTGATCACTACCCTGGATTACCAGCTTTCTGCCTCCCAGTATCTGAGATCCTCCACCAAAGACATGTTCCCCCGGCTGGGACAGATGGTAGTCCTCAACTACAGGAATACACCTTTCCCAGGTAATTCTATGGGCGATATCTTTGCAGCACAAACCAACCTATATTTCCCGGGACTATTTCTGCACCATGGGTTCTGGATCTATGGTGCTTATCAGTCGTATCATCGTCAGGAAAAAACATTATACACCTATGCAGATATCATCAATTTTCCAAGAGGTTATAATGGGTTAATGGACGAACAGGTGTTGAGTGTGGCATTGAATTATAAGCTTCCTCTCTTCTACCCCGACCTCAGTTTTGGATCAATAGTTTATCTGAAAAGGTTTAAATTAAACCTCTTCTTTGACTGGGCACAGGGTTGGACTGCGAAACAGGTGAATATTTATCAGACGATAGGGGCTGAACTCACTACCGATCTGCATTTGTTGCGGTTCATTTATCCGTTTGAACTGGGAGTAAGGGCTATGTTCTTCCCGGGAACTACATCGGTTGGGTTCCAGTTATTGTATGCGATCAATCTATAGGTAAAGAAATTATTTGTGGAAGTTTCTGATAAATTCTTCAACTTCCGGCACTCCGCCCTGATAGATAAGGTAACCATTATATGGTTCACGTGGGGTGATTTCTCCATTGATCGGAGTCAGCATGATCTGCTTTACTTTTTCAAGATCGTTTGTCTGACCTAATGCCCAACTCAGTTTGATAAAGGCTGTTTCCGGCAGCATATTTTCTGCAGGCACAACTCCTTTGGCCATCAGGTCACGACCAGTATCGTAAACAAACATGTGAACATATCCCCAGATCGTTTGAACAGTCATATAAATGGCAACACCTTTTGCAACAGCCCGAACGATGGCCGGGTAAAGCGGCTTGTTAACATGTCCTAAACCTGTACCTATGATGATGATCCCTTTGTAACCATTATCCACGAGTGAATCGATCATATCCGGATGCATGTTGGTGTAATAATAGATCATGGCAACACGCTCTTCATAATAGGGCATGATCGTTACATTGCGATCTTTACGGCGATGGTTGTAATCAGTTTTGATGGGGACGACCCCCTTGCGTGTTACTGTAGCCAATGGTACATCGCCAATGGTACGGAAAGTTGAACGGTACGATGAATGCATCTTTCTTACACGCGTTCCCCTGTGAAGAAATCCATATTCGTCGGAGGTAGGTCCAAACATACAAACCATCACTTCTGCGATATCGCCATGCCCTGCAGCCGTTGCTGCATGCATCAGATTCAAAGCTGCGTCGGAACTGGGACGGTCAGATGAACGTTGCGATCCTACCAAAACGATTGGAATCGGAGAATTTTGAACCATAAAGTTCAAGGCTGCCGAAGTATAGTGCATTGTGTCCGTTCCGTGACCAATGATAATTCCGTCAATGCCATTTTCAATCTCCTTCCCGATTGCTATTGCAAGTGCTTTATATTGGTCGGGTCCCATGTTTTCGCTAAAGACAGCAAAAAGCTTTTCTGTTGTGAGATTACAAATATCAGCCAATTCAGGAACAGCGCCATAAAGTTCGCCTGGAGAGAATGCAGGAATGACAGCACCAGTACGGTAATCCAGACGGGATGCGATAGTGCCACCGGTACCCAGCAATTTCACATTTGGTTTCCCTTTTGTGTACGGAAATTCCTTTTCCGGAATTTTATAAACAGCTTTCTTATAACCAAGTTCCTCAACATCCGTAATGGTGTCAATATCTATTCCGATGTTGTAACCTGTAAAAAATTTCAGGACAAGATGTTTGTCATCTGTATTTTCTGCCCGCGGAAGAATAGTACCTTCAAAAACGCCCCGTGTAGTGTCCACCTTAACCTTTGCCCATACCCGTGCATTGAATTTCATCATCACTTCGAGTGCCCGTCCTTTATAGCCTTGAAAAATATCGTCGCTCATTGTTTAGTTTTCTTTAGGTCTTATCGTGTTAAAATAGTATACGTTTACTCAATTCACCCAGGGATACATTACCAAGCGCCAAGGTACTCAGATTTCCCATCACCCATCGCACACCTGCACCTTCGTTGGTTGATGTGCTTGTTTGCTGGTATTTCTTGATCAGAAAAGGCATCTTTAGAAGGATATCTTCCATGGGAATCTGTTTAAAGCCAATTGTCACCAAAATCGATTCGAAATCCATTTTTGGATGCTGATAGAGGTGATAAAGCATACGTTTTGAGATGGCCAGGTCAATATGACGGGTAACAAGGAAGGCCAGCAATTCATATACTTTTTTAAATGTAAATTCCGGTAATTTTTGGTATTTCCCCTGTATATGCTTTAAGGTGTGAGCTAATAGCACCGCGGTGAACCTGGCTGGTATCTTCAGTTCTTCATGAATTTGTTCGATGAGGGGGACCATGTTGTTTTTAAGAATATAGGTGAAGGTATCTTCCGGAACATTCCATCTTTTTAACTGAAGAATTCTGTCAAATACGACAACCGGCAAGTGTTCTGCCATTTCTTTGAGTACTTCATCCTCCAGAGGAATTGGGGCAGAATCGGTATCCGGATACATGCGGTCGGCACCGGGGAGGACCCTTTCAAAAATGGTAGTGCCATTTTTAAAAGATTTCCGTGTTTCATTAGGGACTCCTGAGAAGGCCATCAGACAACGTTCCTGGATCGTGTCAAGGGCAGTAGGAATGTCTTCCGCAGGTCCCCAGAAAATAAGTTGTGCATCATCTTCCTTGCTGTCAAGTTGAGTCTGCACATTCTTCCATGCCTTCTTCCCTACAGTATCTTCCAGCATTTCAGAGTGGACCATATTTGGGAAATCGATGCAGGCAACCACCTTCACTTTTTCTGATAGTTCGTCGCCAAACACTTTCCCGGGTTGCATAAAATGCGACAATATTCCCTGGAACTGCGGAAGATTTACTATGTACATTTTAAATTTCTCCAGTTCCTCTATGGGCATAGGCAACACACTAAAACCCACCTCTTTTGCTGTTATTTCTTTGTGGGATATTTTCCATCCTGAGGCATCATTCAGCTTTTCTTTCAACAGGTCACGGATTTTCAGGAGAGCCCATTGGCGGAAAGCTTCATTGTGTGTCAGTTCTGGCATCCAACCCGTATGCGATACCCCTTTAATCTCCACTCTGGTGCCTCCTTTGCAGCTCACATTCACATCTGCACGGGTCGATCCGACCCCGGTCATCACTTTACCTGTACTGCGGTTCAGAAAACGGATGTAATCGGCCCCTTCTTTAACCTCATCCGGATTCTTGAAATCAGGATAAGTCACTGTTTCAATTAAAGGCATTCCCAAACGGTCGGTACGGTATATCCTGACGTGTCCGATATCCGAAACTTCCCGGCAAGAGTCTTCTTCCACACTTAACTGAATGAGGCGGACCTTCTTGTTCTTCAATTGGATCTCTCCTTCAACACCAACAATTGCAGTTCGTTGAAAACCAGTTGGGATTGACCCATCGAGATATTGTTTACGGCTAATATGCACTTCTCCTACGATCTTGAGTTTTGAAAGAAGTGAGATCTCAAGTGCAATTCCAAGCGCTTCCCTATTCAAGGGGAAAGGAGGAGTATCGTCAACATCGTATGTGCAGGCAGTTTTATTGTTGATACGGTAGACAATTTGCTTTCTGGTTTTAAACTCCATCAATGCAGTGCCATCATATTCTCCAAGTTCACTAAGTGTGGGACGCATATGCCGAATGAGTTCGGCATCGTGTTCCATCGCTTTCTGGTAAAAACCGGCAGGACAATGGCAGAAAAGCTTTTCACGTGTCCGGAGTTGCTGGTGAACTTCCAAACCTGACATGAACCCGATCCGGTCATAATCAGCCTGGGTGGCTTGCTTGCGCGGCACATATCCTACAGTTTTCTGTGTCCTGGCATAATTTTGTCTGGGGTCAAATGTTTGCTTCATTGGTAGTAATGGATAGATTAAATAAGAAGACCCAAAATTAGGGTTTTCCACGATAGGATTAAGTAAAAGTTAATAAATTTTAATAGCTTTGTATCCTCTATGAAATGGAGCACACTATATAAAATTATTGTCACGGTATTGCTGATGATGCCTTTAATGGTGTTTTCACAGGCGACCACAAAGATCCTCCTCGAACATGCCGATTCGCTCATTCACAGCAGTAAGCACAGGGCTGAATTTCAGAGCCTGATTGGGAATGTCAGACTCAGTCATGACAGTACCATTCTAATGTGTGATAGTGCCTTCCTGAATGATGAAAAAAACTTTGTTCTTGCTTATGGCAATGTCCATATCAAGGTCAGCGACACCCTAAACCTGTTTGGAGACTCATTGAACTATGATGGGAATACGCGTGTTGCAAAAATCTGGAGCAATGTAAAGCTGATTGACAATCAAACCACTCTTACAACGGATACACTCTCCTTCAACCGGATCACTGAAATTGCCAGCTATGAATACTGGGCAAAAATTGTCAATGATAAAAATATCCTTGTGAGCAAACATGGTTATTATCATACCCGCTCCAAAGAATTCTTCTTCAAAGAAAAGGTAGTTCTGTTCAACCCTGACTATGTGATGCATTCAGACACCATGATGTACAATACAGTAACAAAAACTACTTACTTTTTCAGCCCTTCAAACATCAAAGGGAAAGAAGATTCCATTTATTGCGAAAATGGATGGTATAATACCCGTTCAGATATTGCCCGTTTCCGAAAAAATGGCTGGATCTATCATCTTGATCAAGCGCTTACCGGAGACAGTCTCTACTATGAGCGAAAGACCGGGTTTGGGCAGGCTTTCAAACATGCAATTCTCTTTGACACCGTACAAAAGACAAATCTTTACGGCAACTATGGAGAACTGCAGCGAAAAAAAGGATTTGCATTTATGACCGATAGTGCGATGCTTAGAATGATCGATAAAAAAGATACCCTTTTTATGCATTCAGACACGGTATATGCCACTTTTGATACCAATCAACACATTCATAATATACGTTGTTATTACAAGGTCAAATTTTTCCGGCGCGACATTCAGGGGATGTGTGATTCCATGTCATATCATGGTAGTGATTCCACTTTGTTTCTTTACCATGACCCGATTTTATGGTCTGCTGCAAACCAATTAACTTCCGATTCGATCAAGATCACCATACTAAAGAGCCAGATTGATTCCATGATCCTTTATAATTCCGCTTTTATCATCTCAAAAGATGATTCCGACAAATACAATCAGGTGAAGGGAAGAAATATGATCGGTTTTTTTAAAAATAATGAATTGTACAAGATCAAGGTGTTGGGAAATTCCGAGACCATATATTTCGCAAGAGAAGATGATCGCAGTTTAATCGGAATCACAAAATTAATATCCAGCGACATGCTGATCTATGTTGAGCAGAATAAATTCAAGTCGATCACTTATATCACTGAACCCAAAGGAGGAACTTATCCCGAAAAAGAAGTTTCTCCATATGACCTGAAACTTAAAGGATTTAAATGGATTAATGGAAAAAGGCCAGTAACAAAAACGGATATCTTTAAGTGGTGAAGTTCTTCTCCCCATCGATGGATGCCACGAAACACGCCAACCCATATTTTTAAGATCCAGTTATTAAACCATTTACGCTTTTCTGAATAGACATTTTTCCTAAATCAGGCAACTAAAAATACCTGTTTTTTGCCTTGCATTTTCCTTATTTATTTCTTTACTTGCACTTTAATTTTCAACAAGATATTAAATATAGATATTGCGCATTAAAGCGAAATTCTGTTGATAAGACAAAGGAACATATGAACTCCGTCAATATATTTTTTTAATGCCGTGCATTCTTCACGCCACTATTTTATTTTTATTAGTGATTATCAATAATTTAAAAAATATTTTCTTGAAATTGATAGTGGATTTCCACAATTTCAATTTACTGATTTCATCAATTGCATTAATGAATTTGTCATCGTAACTTTATAACGTCCATTTATAATATAGTTACCCATGAAAAAGATTTACATTTTACTTTTTTTTTCCTTGATCTCAGTCTTTGCTTTTCCCCAATGGCGATGGCAGAACCCGTTACCCTGCGGGAATTCCCTTATGTCAGTTTTCTTTACTGATGCCAATAATGGTTATGCTGTGGGTTCAGCCGGAACCATTTTGAAAACTATTGATGGAGGGACGACTTGGTCAATATATTCGAGTGGCCATATTAATCAGTTAAACTCAGTATTCTTTACCGATTCGAATAATGGGTTTGCAGCAGGAACAGGCAGTACAGGTGATCTGATATTAAAAACCAACGATGCGGGGAATTCATGGAGCACAGTATACAGCGATTCAGAACCTGGGTTGGAATCTATTTTCTTCCCTGATAATAACACAGGTTATGCGGTTGGTATTTGGGGAAGTGTCATTAAGACTACGGATGGCGGTTCAACCTGGATAACCTTACCAGGACTATCAGCTTATCTCCTTTATTCTGTTTATTTCACTGATCCGAACACAGGCTATGTCGTAAGTGATAATGGAGACATATTAAAAACCACCAATGGTGGGACATCCTGGAATCCTCAATCCAGCGGAACAAACGAACCATTGTATTCTATTTGTTTTACAGATGCTAACCATGGGTATATTGCAAGTTGGGGTATCCTTCTAAAGACGATAAATGCGGGCACTACCTGGTCTGTGGATACAAATGGGTTAGGAAGATATATCCTAGATCCATTTATTTTGATTTCCTTTACAGATAGCAACACCGGATATATTACGGCTCGCGACGGTACTATTTTTAAAACGATAAATGCAGGATCGACATGGACACTTCTTTCGACAATTAATGGGGATGTTGAGTCTTTATATTTCCAAAGTGCAAGTACGGGATTTGCAGTTGGGGGTTACGGAGACATTTATCAAACTATCAACGCCGGATCATCCTGGACACAATTATCTAAGGGAACAATAGGATATCCTTTGTATTCTGTCTATTTCCCCGATGCCTCAAATGGTTTTGCAGTAGGTCTAAATGGCATAGTTTTTAAAACCGTGAATGGTGGTGCGGACTGGATACAAATGGGAAATATGCCATCGGGTTATGATGAGCTTTTTTCAGTATTTTTTATCGATGCAAACAGAGGATTTATTGCAGGCAGTTTTGGAACTATATTAAGAACAGTCAATAATGGGGTGACCTGGACTCTTATTCCCAGCGGTACAAATCGTTCCTTAAATTCTGTCGTTTTTACGGATGATAATACAGGATATATTGTCGGAGGGGATGGATCAAGGTCAGGGGTAATACTAAAAACTACCGATGCCGGATTAACATGGACATCAAAAACCTATACCTATGAGTTAGAGTCTGTTTGCTTCCCAGACCCTAATACCGGGTATACTGTTGGAATTGACCCTTTGAATAGCTTTTACGGAGTTATTCTCAAGACAACCGATGGGGGAACAACTTGGAATAAGTTATCTTATGAAGCGCCAGAGGAACTTTATTCAGTTTTCTTTACTGATGATAATACCGGATATGCCGTCGGTTCAAATGGAACTGGTTTGAAAACAACAGACGGGGGGACAACATGGACTAATCTGTCAATTGCAACAATGCGTGATTTAAATTCGATATTTTTCCCTACCGCTAATAAGGGGTATATAGTAGACCAAGGAGGAGAAATCATAAAAACAAATAATGGTGGTATAAGTTGGACTTTTGATTCGAGTGGAACATGGAATACGCTATATTCCGTTTTCTTTACAGATTCAACAACAGGTTATGTTGTAGGGGCGGGTGGCACCATATTAAAAACCGGAAATGGAGGGGAAACATTTGTTGAAGAACTAAGAGGAATCACTAATATATTCACCCTCTGGCCTAACCCTGCAAGTACCACTATCACAATCACAGGCCCCACAACATCCAGGGAAGAGATTACTGTTTCTTTCTATGACCTCAAAGGGGAACAGGTGATGAATGAAATATTTAGAAATCAGAATAAGATCGAAATGAATGTCAGCTCATTACCAAAAGGAGCATACCTTGTAAAAATCCGATCGAAGGAGGCGATGGAGGTGAAGAAGTTGGTGGTGGATTAGGTAATAAGTTGGAAATTCATTAATAATAATACAGTCAAATATGAAAAAGATTCCTCTTTTGCTTTGTTTTTCCCTTATCTCAATAATTGCTTTTCCCCAATGGAGATGGCAGAATCCGTTACCTCAAGGGAACGGACTTAATGCAGTTTCCTTTACTGATGCTAATACGGGGTATGCGGTAGGTGAGGAAGGAACAATCATTAAAACAACTGATGGAGGTTCAACATGGTCAATATATTCGAGTGGCCCTATTAATCAGTTAAACTCAGTATTCTTTACCGATTCAAATAATGGGTTTGCAGCAGGAATGGGCAGTACAGGTGATCTGATACTAAAAACCAACGATGCGGGGAATTCATGGAGCACTGCTTTCAGCGATTCAGAATCCGGGTTGGCATCGATTTTCTTCCCTGATAATAACACAGGTTATGCGGTTGGCTTCCAGGGAAATGTTATTAAGACTACGGATGGCGGTTCAACCTGGACTACCTTACCAGGATTAACAGCTTATTACCTTTATTCTGTTTATTTTACTGATCCGAACACAGGCTACGTCGTAGGTGATCATGGAGACATATTAAAAACCACAAATGGTGGAACATCCTGGAATCCTCAGTACAGCGGAACAAACATACCATTGTCTTCAATTTGTTTTACGGATGCTAACCATGGGTATATTGCCGGGGGTCTTCTTTTAAAGACGATAAATGCAGGCACAACATGGACTGTGGATACAAATGGGCTGGGAATTTATGTTATTGATCAATTTATTTCGATTTTCTTTACAGACAGCAACACCGGTTATATTACGGATGGCACTGGTAATATTTTTAAAACAGTGAATGCAGGATTGACATGGACACAATTTGCGACAAACCTTGGGGATATTACGTCTTTATATTTCCCAAATGCCAGTACGGGATATCTAGTTGGGTTTCCTTACATTTATAAAACTATCAACGCTGGATTATCCTGGACGCCATTATCTAAAGGAACAACAGAGCCTTTGTATTCTGTTTATTTTCCCGATGCTTCAAATGGTTTTGCAGTAAGTCAAAATGGTAAAGTGCTTAAGACCACGAATGGAGGTTCGCAATGGAACGAAATGGGAAGTTTGCCATCGGGTATTGATGATCTTTTTTCAGTATTTTTTATTGATTCAAACAGAGGATTTATTGCAGGCGATTTTGGAACTATATTAAGAACAGTCAATAATGGGGTGACCTGGGCTCAAATTCCCAGCGGTACAAATCGTTCTTTAAATTCAGTCGTTTTTACAGATGATAATACAGGATATATTGTCGGAGGGGATGCATCAAGGTCAGGGATAATACTAAAAACTACCGATGCCGGATTAACATGGACATCAAAAACCTATACCTATGAGCTAAAGTCTGTTTGCTTCCCTGACCCTAATACCGGATATACTGTTGGAATTGACCCTTTGAATAGCTTTTATGGAGTTATTCTCAAGACAACGGATGGGGGAACGACGTGGAATAAGTTATCTTATGAAGCGCCAGAGGAACTTTATTCAGTTTTTTTTACTGATGATAATACAGGATATGCCGTCGGCTATGTCGGAACCGCCATTAGGACTACGGATGGTGGCACGACCTGGACGAATTTACCTCTTGGATCACCTCAGAATTTAAATTCTGTTTATTTTCCTACTGCAACTACAGGCTTTATAGTGGATGACGCCGGTGATATCTTTAGGACTACAAATGGTGGCAATAGCTGGACAGTTGATTCGAGTGGAACCGGGAATACGTTATTCTCCGTTTTCTTTACGGATTCAACAACAGGCTATGTTGTAGGGGAGGGTGGCACCTTATTAAAAACCGGCAATGGAGGGGAAACCTTTGTCGAAGAACTTAAAATAGTCACAAATATATTCACCCTCTGGCCTAACCCTGCAAGTACCACTATCACAATCACAGGCCCCACAACATCCAGGGAAGAGATTACTGTTTCTTTCTATGACCTCAAAGGGGAACAAGTGATGAATGAAATATTTAGAAATCAGAATAAGATCGAGATGAATGTAAGCTCATTACCAAAAGGAGCATACCTAGTAAAAATCCGATCGAAGAAGGCGATGGAGGTGAAGAAGTTGGTGGTGGATTAATTGATAAGTCAATGCAATATTGAATCGATAATCGTTTACCTGAAGGTAAACGGGATAGACGATCAAATAAACAAAACAATAATCATTTAAAATGGAGGACTTACCATGATAAAATTAAGATTTTTATTACTGATTGCAATTATTTTTCAGTTACCATTCTATTCAATTGGGCAATTTTCCCGTGACAAGGCAAAAGCACTTGTACTTAATCAAATCTTAGTTGCTGATACTGGCCATATTAGTGTTTATTCATCTTATGATTCGATTTCTGACACAACTGGCATAATTTTATTGACCGGTAAAAAAATCTCATTACCCTATAATTCAAGTTGGGTGTTTTTATCAGATGATGACCCTTTTGCAGATTGGAACCATCCTTGTCGTTATATAATCGTAAATTCCGAGAATGGGGATTATACAATTGATTCTGCTGACATTTATCCTGTGGGTTTTCAAAATGCTTATGGACTTATTTTAGCACCAGCAATTTTGCCACCATACGTCCCACCCGTACCGCCATGTCCAGATATCGCCCCTACTTATGCAAGTCCTAACCCTCATTTACATGCAGTTTTAATTTGTGGGATAGAAAATTCCCGATGGGACGGTAATCTTGCAGTAATGTATAATACATTAAAGGAAGCAGGATACCCAACAAAAAATATTGATGTTTTATATTGTAGTGGTAAAACGGATTCAACAAAGTGGGGAAGTGATTTTGACCATAATGGCACTTGTGATATTAATCATACTGCCTATCGCGACACGATTAATTTTGTTTTCAATCAGTTCGCTACTGGTCAAGGGAGATTAGGAAAAGAAGATCAATTATTAGTATACGTTACTGCTAGTGGTGGATATAATAATGATACAACTCCCCCTATGTCCTATATGGCGGTTCCAGATCCCAATTCCCAATATTATTCAAGCGAATTAGTAAATGCAGTGCGAAATATCCCATGTGCCCAAATGATTTTTATAATGAATCCGTGCTATTCCGGTGGATTTGTTCATCCTCTTATAGGAGATTCTACTGCTGCCTGTAGAAATAGGATAGTCCAAACTGCTGCTGATACTGCACAAGTTGCTCATCCGGAATTTTGGATATCTGGAGAGTCTTATGATGAATTCACATTCTATTATTCTGCTGCTTTACGAGGTCATTATCCTGGAAGTGTTCCATGGGAATGGGGATGTAAAGTTGGAGATTTTCCATTTACTACATGGTATCCGGTAAGGTGGGGCGCAAAACCACACCCATCAGATTATAATCCGGATAATGGCGATCCCAGTGCTTATGATGATTCCAGTTTTGTTTCACCTGGAAACAGTGATAGATATACACAATTTGTTGAGGCCTTTAATTATGCTAATTGCATGGATACATGGTCTGAAAATGGGTATTATAATAGATATCCTCAATTATGGACTGGTATCCCTGACGAGAGCCCCCAGTTTGGAATAAATAATGGATTCAGTGTTGATGATCTATTTTGTGTAAATGGAATAGCAGGAAATACTTCAACAGGCTTATCAAGTCCTCAAACCGTTGCCGGGCGTAGTTATTTATTGGGAGGGAATTTAAACATTCTTTCAGATATAAATATTAGTCAAAGTGCAGAATTTACGATGGGAGTCGATAATGCAATAATTGATGCTAAGCCCAACGTTAATTTTCATATTACCGGACAACAAGTCAAATTCACTGGGATGACGACATCCAATATTGAATTGCTGATTGAGAACACAAATAACCAGTTGGATTTAGAAAAGGCAACTTTTAAGAATATGTCCTTGCAGACCTTTGGATCAAATTTGATAATAGAAAATCATTCAACATTTACCAGTTGTCCATTTATTATTTCGAATCGTGGTTCAGTTAACATTCAATATTCTTCATTTACTGATTCTCCATTGACATTATATAATCATGATATGGACACTGCATCGGTTTCGTTGACTATTTGTAACTTTACTGCACATACTCCTATTGATCAGATTTTAATTGAAGATTATAACAATTATACGATAACAAATGACACGATCAATGGCGGACATTCAGGCCTCAATTTATATTATAGCGGGAACGGTACTAATAGCAATTTAATTCAAAATAATTATATTGGTAACTGTATTAAGGCCGGAATAAATGTTTTTAGTTCTCATGCTACAGTGAAAATGAATCAGACCTATAATAATTACTTTGGGATTGAGATGGTGAACAATACAAGTCAGACAACACTGACTGGCAATCAGAATGCACAAAATTATACCCAAACGCAATATATTCATGATTGTTCCGGAATTGAGGTGTATGCAACCGATAATTGTTTTCCTTCTATGACCTATAATGCCGTGATTAATCCAAATGCCAGTGTTCCCAACTATCCGTTGGTTTATTATGATGATTCATATCAAAAAAATCCACCAACATTGAATATACAAAGTAATTGTTGGGGAAGCAATTTTACACCGGGGAATGACTTTCATGCAAATTATGGCACTTTTACTTATATTCCCGTTTGGTGTCCCTCTGGTGGTGGCGGCCAGCAAACAACACCGGACGAAGCCCTTTATGATACCGCAATGAATGATGTTCAGAATGGAGATTATACGGATGCAGAAACACGATTTCAGTCCCTTGTTCTAACATACCCTAAGTCTGCCTATTCTAAAGAAGCGATGAAAGAAATGTTTTCTATAGAACCATATACCGAAAATGATTTTAATGGGTTGAGTATCTACTACCTGACCAATGATTCCATCATGGCCGATACCGCTCTTTCAATGCTTGGCGATTATCTGGCCAACAATTGTAAAGTGAAGTTACAGGATTGGCCTGATGCAATTTCCTGGTATGAAGATAAGATTCAAAATCCAATAAATGCACCCGACAGTATTTTTGCAATCATTGACCTGGGACATCTTTATTTGATCATGGATACCACAGGACAAAAATCAACCTATATCGGGTCACTTCCTCAATACAAACCAAAATCCAAGGCTAAATATGTGACTTATCGCGATTCATTAATAGATCTTCTTCCATTTCCTAAAGAGCCTTTAAGGAAAAGCATCACTAGAATACAGAGTGGGCAACTCCTTCAGAATGTTCCAAACCCTTCCAGGTCATCAACAAATTTTTACTTTAAACTGTTTGGTGCTTCAAATGCAGACATAAAAATATATGATAGTTGGGGCCAGTTAAAACAGGTAATACCAATAACAGATTTGAAGGATGGGACGCAAAAGATCACATTTGATACATCCACATTACCCGCAGGTGTTTATGAATACTCTCTTTCTATTAACGAGAGAAAAACAGATACCAAAAAGATGGTTGTGATCAAATAATGAACTGCTTGTTTTAGATTTGGAATTTAGAGGGTTTGGCGAACAAAATCCGTCTCAAGATTGCATTTGGATGGGAACCGAATTTGATCAACCTGGAAGTGTGGTTGGAATCAGGAATCGATTAACCTCTATTAGAAGACGGAAACTTTCAGGTAACGCGTTGGATTGGCTTTAATGTCTTCCAGCAGGAGGTTCAGGTCGTGTGCTGCTTTCTCTGCTTCCTGGTACAGTTTATCATCATTTAACAACAACCCGAGACTTCCTTTTCCATTGTTAATTTTGTTGACAGCAATATCAATATCCAGGATGGCCTTATTCACCTGAGCTATAGTAGCAGGGATCCTTGCTTTGGCAAGAGAATCGCTCAATTCTGAAAAGTTTGTGAGAATATTATTGATTTTTTGATTATTATTTTTCAGATTCATGCTGATTGATTCAACATTGGTGATGATACTTGAAAGGTGATTTCGTTGTGACCCTATCAGAGTATCCAGAGAAGATGTAGTATGAGAAAGGTTGTTCAGAATATCCTTAATATGCAAGATCGAGGCTGCAAGATTATCTCTCGTATCCTTATTCAGCATTTCCTGTATTAATGTTGCGACCGTGTCAATAGAGCCCATCAACCGTTCTGTTTTATTTTTTAAAGGACCAAGCTGATGGTTGAGCTCCTCTCCAAGTGATGCCTCCATGAATGATCCCAAAGTGTCTTTATCTTTTGCATTCAATTTTGAGTCGCCTAATACGATCTCCACATATTTCCCCCCAATAAGGTTATCTGAATTGTTGATACGAGCAATAGAATTAACAGGAATCGGATAATTTTCAGCAATAAAAAGCTCTGCGATAATTTTACCTCTTTGCTTTTTAGAGAAATAGAGAGCCTTTACCTGCCCTACTTTCATTCCACTGATTTCAACATTGTTATCTGGCGCGAGTCCGTTTACCCTGTCATAAACAGCAAAAACTATCATTTTGTGTTTGAACAATTCCATCCCTTTCAGGTACATCAGTCCCCAAATCAGGATGGCTGTCGCAATAACAAAAATACTTCCAACCCGGAATTCTTTAGTCAGTTTAAATTTCATGCAAATAAATTTCAGGGCAAAATTATTAATTTCTTTTGGTCTTAAGCCTTGGTAATAAAAAAAAACGTAACAGGTGACGCAAAATGTATGATCTATTTGTGCTTCAATTCGGAAATCATTTTTTTTGCTTCTGCAATGGTGATCCGTTCATCTCCATTAAATGCTACGACAAAGGCATCTGTAAATCCCGCTTTTTTCGCCTTTGCAACCAAACCTGACAGTGCTTCAGTGGTGGATTCTTTGCCGGTTGTGTATTTGTATGACCCCTGGTGTTGATAACTCCAAATCTCAGGAAGCCCTTCGAATTTTTTTGAATGTACGCTAAGTTCTTTAGGAGATGTGGCGATCTGAACGCGAAAAACCACTTCGTTTGCTGACATTACAGGAGATTTTGTGACAACCTCCGGCTTTTCGGTTTCCTTTTTAACAATTTTTCCTTTTGCCTTATCATGGTTAACATTATTGGTGGGTAGTTTTTCCTTTGGCTCTAGTGTGTCCTTTTTTGAAGCATCTTGCTCAGGCCTTGATTTTGTTTTTTCAATATCGACAAGAGTAGTATTCCCACCGGTTTTCTTTTTATTTTCAGTGACCTTGTGACTTGCATAGTATTCTTTTGAATAAATTCTGACCGGAACAGCATCACCATGGGAAGTCTGTTTTATTGATGGATTTTTTGCAGGATTTTCTTTTGGTGTCACCGTGTCTTTATCTAATCCCTTTTTGGTTTCTTCTTTGGCGGTATCGGTTAGTTTTGGTACTTCGGGAGAAGTTGTGATTATTTTTGAAGAAGGTTTCTTTTTTTCATAAAGAGCGGCAAGCTCCTTGCCATTCCCTTCCATCTTTGCTTTAAACTTCTGGAAGGAGCGACAGATAGCAGAAGCAATGTATTGCTGACCTTTTTCTGAAGTGAGAAATTTTTCTTCATCAGTGTTCGATAGGAATCCGGTTTCGATCAGAACACTGGGCATGGTTGTTTTATATAACACCAGGAAACCCGCCTGTCTCACTCCCCTATCATTCATCCCTACACGATCTTTCATTTCATCCTGAACAATGGATGCAAACCAGGTGCTCTGTTCCAGAAAAGCATTCTGAAATAGTGTAAACGTGATATACGACTCATCTGAATTCGGGTCAAAACCATTATAGTTTGTCGAATAGTCTGTCTCCATCAGAATAGAAGCATTCTCTTTTTTTGCGATCTCCAGGTTGGCTTCAGTGCGATGCAATCCCATCACATAAGTTTCTACTCCTTGAAATATTCTTTTTGGGTTTGAATTGCAATGGATGGAGATAAACAAGTCTGCTTTACTTCTGTTGGCAATCTCAGCACGTTCATGAAGTTCAATAAATTCGTCCGTGGTCCGGGTGCATATCACTGTGACATCTTTACATTGTGAACGGATCATTTCGCTAAGCTTAAGTGCTATCTGCAGGGTCACATTCTTTTCCTGGGATTTCTTTCCGATGGTTCCCGGGTCTTTCCCCCCATGGCCGGCATCAATAACAACTTTTGTAATGCTGATTTTTTCCTGAGAATAAACCCTCATCACCATCTGATTGGAAAGAAAAATTACAAGTATTATAAAGGTGATCTTCCTCATACCAGTGTTCAGCTGTTTGTTAAAGTATCTTAAAATCGTATTGTGATCGATATTTTTCCGTAGTTTTGAACCTGTAATAGCCAGAAATCCGGACAAATAAAATCTTCCTTTACCGGATTTCAAAACAAAGATAGAACATTAACCCAGAGTTACGAAAAGAAATTGTTAACGAACTTATTAACAAGCCTTCTCCGGTCTTTAATTTGCCTGGTGATTTTCGTTTTCCTTCATTCAGAGAAGGTTCTGGGACAAGATACCATGACCATTACTCGAGTTCATAAGGATTCAATATCATTGTTGCATGACTCCCTGCATTCTCCGGATACTTCTTCCCTTCATGCTAAAGATTCAGTAAAAACAAAAAAAACAACTAAAAAGGACAACCTTAAATCCAAGGTTGAATACAGTGCTAAAGATTCCTTGCGGTTTGAAATTAAAAACCAGAAGGTTTTCCTTTTCAAGGATGCAACAATTAAATACGAAGACATTAACCTGAAGTCAGGGTATGTTGAGATTGATTTTCCTTTAAAACTTCTTTATGCAACTTTCATTAAAGATTCGATTGGGAAAGAGATCCAGCCGCCTGAGTTCAAGCAGGGTGTTCAAACCTTCAAATCGAAAGTGATATCTTATAATTATGAAACCAAACGCGGGTATATCCAGACAGTTTTTACAAAACAGGATGAAGGATACCTTCATGGTACGATCGTAAAAAAGATGGAGAACAACATCACATATCTAAAAGATGGCTGGTACACTACATGTGATCGTGAAGATGATCCACATTATGAATTTAAATTTGGAAAAGCTAAGGTTATTCCTGGTAAACAAGTAATTACTGGGCCAGCCTATCTTATGATCGCAGGGGTCCCAGTACCAATTGGAGTCCCATTTGGTTATTTTCCAAGTAAGTCAGGCCGGCATTCAGGTATTTTAATGCCAGCGTATGGAGAATCGACCAGTCAGGGGTTTTTCCTGACGGGAGGTGGCTATTATTGGGCAATGAACCAATATGTTGATTTGTATCTTGTTGGCGATATTTATTCTCGTGGCAGCTGGGCAATAAACCCAACCTTGAAATACGTAGACCGTTACCATTACTCCGGATTTCTCAATTTTAAATATGGTGTAAGCAAACTTGGCGCAGCTGATTCTCCCGATTTTCAGAAGAGTACTCTTTTTCAAATACAGTGGACACATTCGCAGGACTCAAAGGCACGTCCCCATAGCACTTTCTCTGCTAATGTTAACATCCAAAGCCAGAATTTCAATTCGAATAGCGCGGTGACAAACACCCAAACTTACCTGAGTAATACCTTCCAATCTAGTATAAATTATTCCACCACATGGAACAACAATTATACGTTGAATCTTAATTGCAGTGAGAGTCAGAATACGCTGACAAAGAACATCAGTGTCACACTTCCAACTGTTGCTTTCTCAGTAAACCAGTTCTATCCTTTTCGGAAGAAAAATCATGTCGGAAAGGTGAAATGGTACGAGAACATTAGCACTAGATACAGTTTGGATGCCTCCAACCAGTATTCTACCTATGATTCTCTTTTCATAAAAAAGAAGAAATGGTGGAATGATATGCAAAATGGCATCAGGCACAGCCTGCCGGTTTCCGCCACCTTTCATGTGCTTAAATACTTCAACTGGACAACGGCTATCAATTTAAATGACCGAATGTACTTGTCCTCAATCCGTAAGAAGTACATCCATTCAAACATAACTGGAAAAGATTCTCTTGTAACGGACACTATCCACCAGATTGTCAATGCTTTTGACGGCAATGCTTCCACTTCTCTCAATACAAGACTCTATGGGATGTTCCAGTTCAAACACGGCCCCATCATTGCCATCCGTCACATGTTAAGCCCAACCGTGTCATTCACCTATACTCCAAATTTCGGAGCTGCATCATGGGGGTATTACCGTTATGCAGCGAATGATACAAATAAAAGGCCCCAAAAATACTCCATATTTCAGAATGGATTGTATGGTACTCCTGCAGCTCAGAAATCAGGACTGGTACTCTTTTCATTAAGTAACAACCTTGAAATGAAGGTTAGAAACAGGAAAGATACAGTTACAGGAACGAAAAAAATCGTATTGATCGAAAATCTAACCATCAGTGAAAGCTATGATCTTACCAAAGACACCAACAGGTGGTCGCTGCTAAATATCCAGGGTTATACCACCTTATTTAAAAATCTCAGGTTAACATACCAAAGTGTTTGGGATCCATATGCACGCGATTCAGCGGGAGATATAAAGGAGACGGAATGGGAAGCACATCGCAGATTACTCCGTCTCGACAACACACTGTGGGACGTCGGGTTGACATATTCCCTCTCTTCGAATAAATCAAAAAAGAAGAAAACCACGACTAAAGGAACAGAGGAAGAGAGAAAAGACATCAGCACCTATCGCGATTATTATGTCGATTTCGATATTCCATGGAAAGTGAGTTTGAGTTATAAATTCACTTATCAAAAGATCCCAGTGGCTTTAACCAGAGTTGGAACGATCACTCAAACATTGGGTATTAATGGGGAGATAAATCTTACACCTAAATGGAAGTTCACCATGACTTCCGGATGGGATTTTTCAACCGGACAACTTTCTTTTACTACGATCGACCTTTATCGTGATCTTCATTGCTGGGAAATGCGATTCGGATGGATCCCAAAAGGGCCACAACGAAGCTGGAATTTCTCTATTAACGTAAAAGCATCAGTATTACAGGATTTGAAATTAAGTAAGAAGAAAAATTTCCAGGACTACACACAAT